>JAABUX010000030.1_pt1 | contig 238213 bp, 219 predicted proteins | sample 5561851 | NCBI WGS metagenome assembly JAABUX01 (sample SAMN10711883, study PRJNA513361) | rock metagenome | isolation source: Antarctica rocks | place: Antarctica: Victoria Land, Richard Nunatak red sandstone | collected 2016-01-03 | reverse complement strand
TCGATCAAACGAAACGCGGACGATCGACTTCGCACAATTTTCTCGAGCTTCCGGCGTTCGGGCTCACTAAGGGTAATAGCGTCTGCAATGCGCATGGGACAAGTATACATCAATCCAGCATACATTACAAGCTGCTTGACGTACTACACTAGCGTCTTCCATTCACCGGAGCCCGTGATCACGCCGTTGGCCCCCTCCGTCTGCACTGCCTGCCGTTGCGTCGCCGTCTCGATTCCGATTTTGGGAGCCGATCCTTTGAGCATCGAGACGGGCAGTTCGAGTGCCGTGATCAGCGTATTGAAGCCGGCGTAGGTATCGCGTCCACCACGCCGGCCGAGCAGCGACTTATCGGGATGCCCTAGATGCATCATCGCGGACGCTCCGAGGAGATTGGCCCCGGTATCGTCGAGGAAGAACGGATCGTCCATGACGCCGGCAAAGAACTTGACGCCGGTCGCCGCGTCCGCGGTAATAAAAGGAGGGTTCGGTTTCGACGTTTGCGTCGCAACCGTAGTCGGCGCGGTAAAATGAGCGCCGTTCGGTAACGCGATCGTTGCCGTCTGCTCGGTGCCCCGGCCGACGCCGGGTGCATACGTGACGTCGATGTACTCATCGGGCCGCGCGTTGCCGGAATTCGCGATCATCCAGCGGTACCGCAGATGCGGATCGAAGATCGACATCCCGAAGTGTTCGCCCGGGATGACGAAGCCTTGCGTGCCCAGGATGAGCACGATCTTCGAAGCATCGTTTGGGGTCGAGAAATGCCCAGTGGTCGGTAATATTGGCGCCACGCTCTTGCGTCGAAATTGGTGAATCGATGTGGTTGCTTGCGAGCGTTCTTGCCGCGGCGCGCGACAGCGGCGGCGAGCGTCAAGACTCCGAGCATCGGTCGTGTTGATGTCAACGTCATGAACTCTCCTGAGGTTGTGTACGCCTTCGAGAGAAGGTCGATATGCTTATAATAACGACGCCGTAACGGCAGTCTAAGAAAGTTAGAACCGTTATGGTTGATCGAGCCCTGCCCGAGCCCGCGGTGCTTGAAACGGATCGAATTCGGGGTTGAGTGCAAGCGCACGTGTGAGGTACGTTCGCGCAGCGTCGCCGTGATGAGCGGCACGTGCGATCATTCCCGCATGGTACCACAGCCGCGGGTCCTGCGTCCCGAGCCGCAAGGTCGCATGAATCGCGCGCTCGGCTTCGGCGATCTTCCCGGCTTTCAAAGCCGTCCACGCCAATGCATCGGCGCCGAGAATGTCCTGGCGCACGGCGTATTCACGCTTCGCGGCGAGGTACGCCTCGCGCGGCTTGAGATCGTGGTCCGCATAGAACATTGCGATCTGCCGATTGTACATAATGCCGTTGAGTTTGCTCAGGTGGCCGATGAAGTCGACCAAGTCGTACTCCCGCCGAGCTTCGTCGCTGCGGCCCGCCAGCAGGTAGACGTCGCCGAGCTCGCCCACAAACGTCGGGTCGGGTAGCAGCTTGATCGCCTCCTCGTACGACGCGATCGCCGCCGAGTAGTCGCCGCGCGCCGCTTCCACGCGACCCAGCGATGCCATGGCACGAAAATAGTGAGGATCGGCGGTGAGAGCATCGCGATACCGGCTCTCGGCCGTCCCGACGTCGCCGCTGAAGAAGGCCGTATCGCCGAGCTGCCAAGAAAACCAAGCTATGCGCTCGGGCGACGGCTGGTTGCGAGAGAGTTCGAGCTGCAGCGCGCGGGTAAAATCGTTTGCTGCGCCGGCGTTGTCGCCGTGCAGTTGCGCGAAACGGGCCATGCGGGTCGGGACGTTCTCGTCCTCGTTGCCGTTGCGTCTCCGCATCTCCGCGTATGCGCGCCCAGCGCGATCGTAGTCGCCGAGTTCGGCATAGTCGTCGCCCAGCATTGCGTACGGCGTCCCCGTGTAGTCGAGCCGCGTTAGCTCGAGAGCGTGATTGCGTGCGCGTGCAAATTGATGGCCGGCAAATTCGGAAAGTTCGAGCGCGGTCAACGCCTCCGTGTTTCGCACCGCCGGCACGATCGCGAGCGACGCTTCTGCGGCATGCTGCGCGAGTCCGAAGTCCGTCAGCGCGCCGGTCTCGCGTAACCGCTGAAGATACAGCCCGGCTAGCTTCGCATCGACGTCGGCATCGCCAGGATCCGTGAGCCGCCGACGCTCGAGAAAATCGATCATCTCCCGCGATTGCGCCGTTGCGTCGGCAGCCGAATGTGCGTTTACGCGTAGCGCGAGAACGCCCGAGCGCGGCTCGTTCCAATATTGTCGAGAACGAGCCGCGATCAGGACGACGAGCGAAAGGACGCAGAAGACGGCAAGACGGAGCGGTGCCCCATAACGCAAGTGCTGTATGTCCTTTTACTGCATCATGTTCGAGGGTTCTTGGCCAGGTGGATACGGCTGGTTGGGATCGGCCACGAACGGAAACACGTTGCGGAACGGCTGCTCGTCGTGCAGCACATTGTCGGTGAGCCGGACTCCATTGTTGATCAGCGTGAACGTCAGCGTCGCCGTGTCGTCTTGCAGCCGTCGGCCGCCGTCGTGCAGGAGGCCGCCGTTCGGATTCGTCCCGCCGCCCGGTCCTGTATTCGGTACCTTGACGTTGAGCCGAAGAAAGTCGCCGTTCTCTTGCACGAGGTCGAGGATCCTCGCGATATGAGCGGGGTCCGTGGCAAGGGCCCGCAGCGATTGAGTGGTCGCCGATCGAAATTGGCCATCGGCGATTGCTTCGGTCGATGCCGTTGCGAAGGCAGCCTTCAAGGGCGGCGGGATGAGTAAGTTATTGACGAACGGAAAGCCCTCGCTATCAACGGTCTGCGCGTCGCCGACGGCGTCGATGCGGCCGTCCGGTAACAGGGCCCGTGTTATCGCGGCAGTGGAGGCGTGGGGCCGTGGTGACGCGCACGTGGAGGTCGAGAAGCTGACCGACGTTCGGCCGCCGGAATGGCGCATTCGCGTTGGCCGCTGGGGCGCACTAATGGATCAACCCGCCCCCGGCGTAATTCGAGTCTTACGGGTGCTCGATCGCAAGGACGCGTATCGCCGATGAAGCGCAAGCAGAAACCTCGCGGCTCATTCGGGCACTAATTCGACAAATGGACGCCAGATGATCTCTCAAACTTTCTTGTCACGCTGTATTCATTCGGGGCGGCCGTCCCGATCCGCGCCTACGCCGGTGGCGCCGAGACCTCGACGAGGAGCTTGCCCGTGTCCGTGCCGTCGAAGAGCTTGCCGATCGCGTCCGGTGCGACGTCGAGGCCGCCCGGCACGATGTCGACGCGGTACTTCAGCCGGCCCTCGAGGAGCCATCCGAGCAATTCGGCGGCGGCGTGCGGCAGGCGCGCCGTATGATCGAGAATGACGAACCCCTCGACGCGTAGCCGCTTGACAATCATCTGTCGCAGCAAGAACGGGCTGATGGGCGCGGGTTTGCCGCCGTAGCCGGAGATCAGCCCGCAGAGCACGACGCGGCCGAAGAGGTTCATCTGCGCGAAGGACGCATCGAAGATCGCACCGCCGACGTTCTCGAAGAGGACGTCGACGCCGCTCGGGCATTGCCGTTTCACGGCGGTCGCGACGTCGTCGTGCTTGTAATCGATCGCCGCGTCGAAACCGAGCTCGTCCGTGAGCCAGCGGCACTTCTCCGGGCCGCCGGCGATGCCGACGACGCGGGCGCCGGCGATCTTCGCGAGCTGTCCGACGATCGAGCCGACGCCGCCGGCCGCGGCCGAGACGACGACGGTCTCACCGGGCTTCGGCTTGCCGATCTCGAGCAGACCGACGTAGGCGGTGAGCCCGGTCAGACCGAGGACGCTGCCCCACGCGGCGAGCGGCACGCCCGGCACGGCCGGGATCTTCGTCACGCCGGCCGAGGCGCGCGCGACGCCATATTCTTGCCATCCCCACATGCCCTGCACGAGCTCGCCAGGAACGAACGCGCCGGCACGGCTCCGTTCGACGATGCCGAGCGTCACGCCGCGCATCACGTCGCCGAGGGCGACCGGCGGCAGATAGGTCGGGATCTCCGAGACCCACGCGCGGTTCGTCGGATCGAGCGAGAGATAGATCGTGCGCACGAGCAGTTCGCCCTCGGCGATCTCGGGCGCGGCATCCTCGTGCCAGGTGAAATTGCTCCGTCCGAGCGCTCCCGCCGGGCGCGAGGCGAGGCGCCACTGATGATTGACCGGTTCCATGCGTTAGCTCTCTACCGGAGCCGAGGCCGAAGCCTTCCGCATCCACGGCAACTCGTCGATCCACGCGAGCACCGCGCGTTCGTACCGGATGCCGAAATCGAGGGACAGCGCGGGAAACGGGTGGGCTGCGAGTTCCTCGCACTGCGCTTCGTAGGTCGCGAGCCGCACGGCGTGCGCGGCGCGGTGGGCGACGAAGCTCGCGATCAGCCGCTCCTCCGGCACGGCGTCGCCGAAGAACGTCGTCAGGAGCAGCGGAAACCGGATCGATTCGTCACCCGGCAGGCGCGCGATCCACACCGCAAACGCGGCACGTCCGGCGGGCGTGATCGTCGCCGCGCGACGGTCGCGCGAACCGCTCGGCCCGAGCTCGACGAATCCGCGCTCCTCCAGGCTCCGGAGCTCGCGATAGACCTGGCTGCGCGTCACGCTCCAGAAATGACCGATCGTCGCTTCGAAGCTGCGGAACAGCTCCCAACCGCTCATGGAATCCCGGCCGAGCAGACCGAGCATCGAGGCCGCCGTCGCATTCAACGGCTCGCGTGCATCTTCCGTGACGGGAAGCCTTGACATTCCAATGTGGTCTATTATAGGATCGGTTGACATTCCACTGTGTTAGGTGAGTGACCGATGAATTCCACCATGACCCCGGCAAGCGAGTCGACCGCGAGCGCCGATGCCGGCTACCTCCGCGGCTTCCAAACGCTGGACCGCGAGACGACCATCGACCGGCTCCCCGTCACCGGCACGATGCCGGCCTGGCTCGGGGGCTCGCTGTACCGCAACGGTCCCGCGAAGTTCGAGGTCGGCAGAGAACGCTATGCCCACTGGTTCGACGGCCAGGCGATGCTTCACCGCTTTACCATTTCGAACGGCGACGTCGCGTATGGCAATCGCTACCTCGACTCCGCCGGCTATCGCGAAGGCGCCTCCGCCGGGCGCATCCGGCGCAGCGAGTTCGGAACGCTGGCGAAGGTCGGGCTCGTCGAGCGTCTGCGCCGGATCGGCCGCGATACGAGTTCACAGAACGCGAACGTCAACATCGTGCCGTGCGGCGACGAGCTGCTCGCGCTGACCGAGACGCCGGTCCCGCTCGCCTTCGACGCGCTCTCGCTCGAGACGCGCGGTCCGCGCCCCGCGACCGGCGGCCCGGAGCTCCAGACGATCACGGCCCATCCGCACCATATCGCAGCGTCCCGACGCTCGATCAACTTCGGCATCACGTTCGGGCGAAAATCGATGTATCACGTCGTCGCCGTCGACGACGGAACGCTCGCGCGCCGGACGATCGGCTCGATCGCCGTCGACCGGCCCGCGTACTTTCACACCTTCGCGCTCACCCAGCGCTATGCCGTGATCGTCGAGTTCCCGCTCGTCGTCAATCCGCTCGATCTGCTGATCGAACGCCGTCCCTTCATCGATAATTACCACTGGGAGCCGCAGCGCGGTACACGATTTCATGCCATGCGCCTCGACGACGGCCGCGTCGAGCATGTCTGGGAGGGCGCGCCGTTCTTCGCCTTCCACCACATCAACGCGTTCGACGAAGGCGACGCGATCGTGCTCGACATCAGCGCCTACGACGACGCGACCATCGTCGACGATCTGCGGCTCGCACGGCTCCGTTCGCCCGGCGCGCGAGCGCTCGATGCTTCGTTCCGCCGTTACCGGCTCGTGCCCGGCCGCACGACCGCGGAGTTCGAAACGATCTCCGAGGTCGCAACCGAACTGCCGCGCGTCGCGGCGAGCCGGCACGCGCGGTCGTACGAATTTGCCTATGGCGTCGGCTCTTCCGCCGATCGTCCGAACGCCGTCGCGACGACGATCGTGAAAGTCGCGACCGCCGACCGCGGCGTCCGGTCGTGGTCGGAGCCCGGCGCCTATCCCGGCGAACCCGTCTTCGTCGCGCGTCCCGGCGGCACGGCCGAGGACGACGGCGTCGTGCTCAGCGTCGTGCTCGACGCGGTGCGCGGCGCCTCCGCACTCGTCGTGCTCGATGCCGCCGACCTCACCGAACTCGCTCGCGCCGACGTACCGCATCACATCCCGTTCGGCTTCCACGGCCTCTTCGTGCGGGCGTAGCTTCAGGCGGGACGCGGCATCTCGAAGAACGCCTCCGGGCGCACCTCGATATAATCGCCGCCGCGTCCCGCACGCAGAATCGTCCGCGAACCGGCGAGATCGTAGCGGCCGTCGACGATCAGCGAGCGGGCGATGTGCACGAAGACGACCTCGCCGAACGTCATCCAGGAGGACGTCGGCGTGGCGCCTTTCGTCTGCAGCCGCACCTGCTGCGTCACGACGCATTCGAAGGCGACGGGACTCTCGGCGACGCGCGGCGCGTCGATCTTGCGGCTCGGAGCGGCCGTGAGGCCGGCGAGCGCGAACTCGTCGACCTCCGGTGCGACGCCGGCGGAACTCGCGTTCATCGCTCGCGCGAGCGGCCGCGTCGCTAGATTCCACACGAACGTTCCCGTCGACGCGACGTTGCGCGCCGAGTCTTTGTAGCCGACGCTCGCGAAGCCGAGAATCGGCGGCGTGTAGTTGAACGCATTGAAGAAACTGTAGGGCGCGAGATTGCGAACGCCGTCCGCATCGAGTGATGAGATCCAGCCAATCGGCCGTGGTCCGACGATCGCGTTGAACGGATCGTGCCGCAGACCGTGGCCGAGCGCGGGATCGTAGCGGTGCATCGAATCGTCGTCCATCCTAGGCCGGGTACGGCTCGCGAAGCGCGACCGGCTGCAGGATCGCGTCCATCGGCGCGAAGGCGGCCGCGATCCGATCCGCGTTCCACTCCGAGACGCCCCAGTACCGGACGGCGCCGGACCGGACGCGATCGTTCATGACGGAGCACGTCTCCTCGAGCGGCGTGTCGCGGCGGATGCGGGCACGTGCCGCGTCGCGGTCTCCGCTCCCGCCATAGGTGAGCCACGACCCGAGTCCGACCACCGAGACTTTGACGCCCCAGCGTCCGAGTTTCCCCGAAAGTGCATGGGTTCCACCGTACCGCAACGGGATGCCGATGCCCCTACACGTCGATACCGTTCGTCGATACCGTTCACGACGAGACGGCTTTGCCCGGACGCGAGTAGCAGCGAATGTACGGCCCAGGGTCACGCAATTACTTCGACGGTCTCAGGCCTTGCACGAGCGTCGATCTCATTTATACTTTACGGAGGCATTGCGGCGATTTGTGAAAGCGATGGCGAGCGTGAAGACGGCGTACGATATCATTCGAGGACCGGCGTTGGCACGGGAAGCCGCTCGCCGCGGGTGGCGTCCTCTTCAACAAACGCTCGGGCGCGCGGTCGTCGCGGTGGCCGTCGTTTGCACGGTCGCGCTCGCGTCCGCACCGGACTTGCACGGCGCTCGAGCATCTGCAGCAACGGTCGGATCCGCGCTTGAATGGAACCGAGCTTACGACGGGTATGCCGCCAAGGTTGCCGCATGGCCGGCGCGCCTGCGCGGTTACGGCGCGCTGGCCGTGCGTCAGGGAATCGACCTGTACATCGTCGATGGCGACGCGCCTGCAGCACGCGCCTTCCGGCGCATCGAACACGGTGCGACGGTACGCGGCACGGCCTGGTCGCACGACGGCCGATGGCTGGCGTTTGCGACCGATCGTCGTCTTTGGCTGTTCGACCGTCGCGGTTCGGCACCGCGGCGTATCCCGGTTGCGGTCGCGCCGGGCGACGCGTTCGTTTGGTCGCCGCACGCCGACGTGCTTGCCGTCATCGCTGCGCAACCAGGTCGACGCTATCCGTGCTTCTGGAGGCCTGCCGTTGTCGAATGCGCAGTCCCGCCGTCATCGCCCATCACGTTGGTCGAAGAGGTGGCAACGACGTCGCTGGTCACGACGGAACTGCGCGTCACCCGCTTGCCGATCACGGGAGCGCCGGCAGGTCTGCGCTGGTCGGCCGACGGCCGCCGAATCAGCTCGTACTTCTTCACCGCGATACCCGCGTATCGCTCGTTCACGACATCGCGCACCGCACTGTACCGTGAGCAGGTCAGTGCTCGCGGGCGGACAGGGCGCGAGGAGCTCGTCGCGCAATCGGCGCCGGGCGGTCAGCTCGCGTTCGCGGCGATCCCGCAGTTCGGCGACGCGTTCGTGTACTGGATGGGCAGCGAATTATCGGCATCAGCCTCCGCGGATGGGCAGGATCTCGTGGTATCGGCGCCGTCCGGCACCCCGCGGTCGCTCGGCGTGTCACTGGTACATCGAGAATGGATCACCTTCGCACCGGACGGAAAACATTTCGTCTTCGTCGCGGGCGGCGGCCGCGAAGCGTGGCACGCAAAAACGCTCAAACTATGCGGTGCTCGCTGCAGAGGGCTGCCCGCTCCGGCGGGTTCGATCTCGGTCGATCCGACATGGAATCCGCGTGGCGCGCGCATCGCGTTCGTCCACGCGGCCGACATCGGACCGGACGGCGGCTACGGCACGGCTTTCATCCCAAGCTGGATCAACCGGCGAGCACTGTGGGTGGAAAACACCCAAAGCGGCATCGTGCAACCGCTGAAACGCTTCGGCACCGGCATCTTCTGGCCGCATTGGTCGCGCGACGGACGCATGCTCATGGCGTTTCGCGACGGCGAGATTTGGTTCGGCTCGCCCGATGGGTCTGCGCCCCAACGCATCGTAAGTGGGCTCGCCCGCCCAGCCGATTTCGACACGTTTATGTTCGATCACGGCGTCTCCAGCGCCGCAGACGCCCCTGTCGACTGGACGGGCGGCTAACCGTCGCGGAACCGCTCGACCTGTTCTTCGACGGCGCGCTTTCTTCTGATACCAAACCCGGAAAAGCTCGTCGCCGCAGTCAGCGACGTACTCGGCAATCGCAGGCTCGATGTGCCCTGTGACCGCGTGCCTCATCGCGCACGCACGAGGTCGGTACTGCAGCGCGCCATGCCGGCATCGAAGCGCTCCGCGTGCCCTCCGCACGACCACGAGACCGCTACGAACACCGTCGTGATCTACGAACGGATGCGTGCGACAAGCCGCGTGGTGGTTCACGGCCCACGGGGATTTGCCACCAGCGCGGCAACGGAAGTCGTGCGGGGGAAAGGACCAGCCGACTCAAACCCGGCTGATGACGAGAACGCCTCGATATCACCGCGACACGCCGAGACGGCTCGCGAGCGTCGCGGCGGCGTCGAGCGTGGCGCGGCGGCGCGCGAGCACCTCCGCTACAGGAAGCCGGTACAGCGCGGACCACGCCTCGCGGCGCTCCGGGTCCGCCGCGACGGCGGCAAGCCGGTCGCGCATCCGCGCGAATTTCAGCTCCGCGACCGTCACGTACGTCCGGGCGATCTCGGCCGCGTCGCCCGTCCAGCCCGCGTCGCGCAGTCCAGCGAGGTAGGCGGCGAGCGCCTCGACTGAGCGAGCGTCGAGGCCTGCGGGCTCCATCTCGCACATCCAGACGCTGTCGAAGACGGCGTTTGCGAGATCGTAGCCCGGCGGACCGTAGCCGGCGCGCGACCAATCGATCGCGTAGGTCGCGTCGTCGCACGCGGCGGTCGCGCCTGCGAACAGGTTCGCGCTCCAGAGATCGAAATGGCAGATCGTTGCCGGAAGGCGCACGAGTCGCGCGAGCGCCTCCGCGTCGCCCGCGACGGCCGGCCTCCGGGTGAGCTCGGCGACGGCGCAGTCCCGGCTGAGCCAGGCGAAGGACGGCAGCGGCTCGCCCGCGAGAAAGCGGCCCTGGAAGCCGCCGAGACCGCGCATCGCGCGCGCGAAACGCGCCGCGCTCCACGAGCGGCCCGGGTCGCCGGCAAGATCCTGTAACTAGAGCGTCGCCTCGCCGGCCCCGTCCTCGATCGCATAGCAGATCGGTGCCGAGAAATCCTTGCCAGCCGCTCGAGGAAGCCGGAGGCGTACGCGTCGATCTCGCGATGCCACGACGACCAGTGTGTCGCGCGCTCGGCTCCCGCGTGCAGCAGCGGAAGCTCCGGATGCTCCGCGACGGCGCCGGGCGGCGGCCGCGTGCGCTTGCGAAACAGCGTCCACGGCTCGCCGCCGGGCGACGTCACGATGACGCGATCGAGCCCGGCCGTCGAACCGCTGATGATGCGATACGGCAGGGCGCGATCCGCAACGCCGGTTGATCCACGCGCGAAGCTAAGGCGCCCGTGGCGCGGCATCCTCCGAAGGGACCGCACGGCGCGCCCGGGAACGCGGCTCCTCCTTGCGCCATATCGCGATTCTGCGAACGGCGCGGGCGGTCTGCATCCGGAAGCCGGTAGAGAATCCGGCACGGTCGCGCCACTGTGAGCGGGGAGCCGTCGAACGCCACTGCCGGAGTACCGGTGGGAAGGCCTCGACCTCGGGTGAGGATCCGCGAAGTCAGGATATGGGTGCGGACTCGAACCGGCAGCGATCTTCGGATCGCGCCACTCTCGCACGAAGGGTCCATCCCATGCTCCGCTCCTCTTCGAGTCGACGCGCGTCGACTCGCGGCCGCGCCTTCGCGCAGGCCGCCATGCTTCTCGCGCTCGCCGCCGCGACGCCCACCGCGGCCCGCGCGGCCGCGCCGTCCCCCGCGCCGGCACCGGCCGCCACGGCATCGTCGCCGCCCGAGATCACGCGCGTTACGACAAGCGATCGTCATGCCGAGGCGCTCGGGGCGACGACGCGTCCGACCGCGGTCGTCACGCGCGCGCAGATCGACGCACGCGGCGCGCGCACGATCGCGGATGCCCTCGAGATCGTCCCGGGCGTCAACCTCTTCTCCTATGGCGGCTTCGGCGCGCAGGTCGACTACGGCATCCGCGGCGCGGGCGGCTCCGCGCGAACGCTCGTGCTACTCAACGGCACGCCGATCGACAACGCATCGAGCGGGACGGTCGATCTCGGCCAATTCTCGACGGCGGCGGTCGAGCGCATCGAGATCGTCGAGAGCGGCAGCTCGACGCTCTACGGCACGAACGCGAGCGGCGGCGTCATCAACATCGTGACCCGGCCGCAGAACGGTGTCGACGCCGCAGCCGCCGACGGTTCGTACGGCGACCGCGATCTGCGAGCTTCGGTCGGCAACGGAACGGTCGGCCTCAGCGTCGAGCGGCGCGTCGCCCCGAACGCCTATCCGTACCCGGCCTTTTCTTATCAGGGCGCGGTGAAGCCGACGTTCCCCGCCGCGAATCGGAACGGCGCATACGCGGACGCGACGGACGGCCGCGTCGACCTCGCGACGTCGCTGCACGGGTTCGACCTCCGCGGCAGCGCGGGACTCGCGACCGTCCAGTTCGGCATCCCCGGCGGCCTCGGCTTCCCGACGCCCGGCGACTCGCAGGCGACGAACCGTGGCGACGCGCAGCTCGCGCTCGCCCGCACGCTCGGCGCCCAGACGCTCAGCATCACGCTCTCGGGCGCGACCGAGAAGTTCGCGTTCCAGGATCCCGTCGGTGCGACCGGCCAGAGTGACACGTACGACGGCCGGGCGCAGGTCGCGCTCGAAGACGTCGTGCGCGGCCGCGCCGGCACGGCCGTGATCGGCCTCGATCTCGCGCGCGAGAGCGCCGCGCTGACCGTGCCGACCTTCGGCGTCGCGGGCGCGGCGCCCGACTTCGGCGCGAACGAGTCACAGAGCGCGGCCTACTTCCAAGGCACGGCGAGCGTCACGCCCTTCGCGAGTATCGAGGCGGGTCTGCGCGCCGAGAGCGATACGCGGCTCGGCGTCGCGAACTCCGGCGAACGCGACCGGCTCATCGCCCCGAGCGTCGGCTTCACCGCACACGGGTCCGGCATGAAGCTGTCGGCGAACTACGGTGAGTCGTTCCGCGTTCCGACCCTGGTCGATCTCTACTATCCCGGTGCATCCAATCCGAATCTGCGTCCCGAGAAGGCGGCGAACCTGGATGCGACGCTCGCGTACGAAGCCCCGGGCGGCGGCGGCATCTCGGCCGGATACTTCGCGACCGAAGCGTCGAATTACATCGTCTTCGACCTCGTGAAATTCGTCCCGCTGAACGACGAACACGCGTCGATTGCGGGACTGACGCTCGGCCTCCACGCGCCCGTCTATCGCGGCGTGCGGACGACGCTCGACTTCACCGATACGTACCGCGCGCTGAACCGCGCCGACGGCTCGCGCCTGCCGCGCGATCCCGTGCTCACGACGATCCTGAACGTCGAGAAGCCGTTCGAGGCGAGCCGGGTCGCGTACGGCCTCCGCGCGCGCATCGTCGGCACCGGCCTCAGCAACGGCTCGGATCGGGCCGCGAACGCGACGGCGACCTACGACGCCTACACGAAGCTGGACGGCTATCTGCGCTACCGCGTCGCGCCGATGGCGATCGTGACGGCGCGCGTCTTCAACGCGGGCAACCAAACGTACGCGCCGGTCTTCGGCTATCCCGCGCCCGGCCGCACCTTCGCGCTCGAACTCTCGACGCGGTGAGCGCGCCGCTGCGGTTCGTCGTCTCGGCGGCGGGCACGGGCGCCGGGAAGACGCTCGTCGCGAGCGCCCTCGCGGCGACGTTCGCCCGGCGCGGGCTGCGCGTCCGGCCCTACAAGATCGGGCCGGATTATATCGATGCGTATCTCGCGACGCTCGTCTGTGGCCGGCCCGCGCACAACGTCGACGCGTGGCTCGACGGTGACGACGCTCTGCGCGCGCACGTCGAAGCGACCTCGGCCGATGCGGACGTACTGCTCTTCGAAGGCATGATGGGGCTATACGACGGCGATGACGCGGGCACGACGTCGACCGCGCACGTGGCAAGACTGCTCGGCGCGCGCACGATCGTCGTGCTCGACGGCTGGTCCGCCTCGCAGACGCTCGCCGCCGTCGCCCTCGGCCTGCGCGCCTACGATCCGGAGCTCGCGTTCGCCGGCGCGATCCTGAACCGCGTCGGCGGCCCCGCGCACGAGCGTGCCGTGCGCGACGCCTGCGCGCGCGCCGGCATGCCGGTCCTCGCGGCGATCGGCTACGACGCGAGCCTCGTCGTGCCGGAACGGCGGCTCGGCCTCGACCGTGCCGCCGGCGCCGCGCGGGTCGCGGCCGTGCGCGTGCTGGCCGAACGGCTCGAGGGCACGCTCGACTTCGCGGCGCTCGGACTCGGCGACGCTACCTTCAACGCGGAACCCGAGGCCGGCGCGGAGCGGCGGCGCACGACCCGGCCGTTCGTCGCGGCGAGCGCGTCGCCGGCGTCGCGGCCGGTCGTCGCGCTCGCGGAAGACGACGCGTTCTGGTTCACGTACCCGGAGACGCGTACGGCGCTGGAGGCGGCGGGCGCGCGCGTCGTCCCGTTCTCGCCGCTCGCAGGCACGACGCTCCCGCCGGAGACGCGGGCGCTCTGGCTCGGCGGCGGCTATCCGGAATCGTACGCCGCGGCGCTCGCGGCGAACGTCGCGATGCGCGGCGCGGTGCGTGCCGCCGTCGTCGCCGGCATGCCGACCTACGCCGAGTGCGGCGGCTACCTGTACCTGCTCGACCGACTCGCGACGGACGACGGCGACTTCCCGATGGCGGGCGCGATCCGGGGATCCGCCTCCTCGCGCGACGCCGCACTCACGATCGGCTACCGCGAAGCCTCGACGGGTCGCGAGACGCCGCTCGATGCCGCCGGCACGCACCTGCGCGCCTACGCCTATCACTACGCGAGGCCGGACGTCGTCGCGGCGCCGGATGTCGTCGCCGGTTCGGCCGAGGCGGGGGCGGCCTATCGCACGGCCTCGGGCGACGACGGCGTCGCCTGGCCCGCCGGCTGCGCGTCGTTCCTGCACCGGCATTTTCTCACGGGCGATCCCGCGATCGCGCGCTTCGTCGCGCGTGCCGCCGCCTTCGATTCCACGTTCGCACCCACTTCCGCTCGTTAGGAGAGTCTTGTCATGTCCGATCGCTCGCTCGCCCGCATCCGCTTCGCCGTCGTCCTCGGATTCGGTCTCGTGCTCAATACCGTATGGTTCTGCGGCGGCGCGCTCGTCGCGCTCGCGGTCGTCGCCGCATGCGAACTCTCGCTCGGCGAAGCGCTCGCCGTGACGGGCCTCGTCTGGTTCGCCGCCCAGACCGAAGGGTTCGCCTGTTTTCACTATCCGCAGGACGCGCTCACGATCGGCTGGGGCGCCGCGCTCGGTCTCGCCGCACTCCTCGCGACGGCCGTCGCCTCTCTCGTCCGCGCGCGCATTCGGGCGAGCTCGCTCGCCGTGCGGGCGGGTCGCGCAGGCGGCGCCTTCGCGATCACGTTCGTGTCATACGAAGCGGCGCTCTTCGCCTTCAGCCGAACCGTCGCGCACGGCGACGGCTTCGCCGCCGCCGTCGTCGCCGAGGTTCTGCGAACGAACGTCGTTGCCGCCGCCGCCCTCGGCCTCGCGACCTCGCTCACCCTGCGCGCCGTCGCGACGAGACGCACCGTCGCCTGACGCGCCAGGTGCCGGGCGGCGCCGAACCCGAAGCGCCGCCGTATGGAACGAACGCAGACCGGTGATTTCCTCGTTCGGCGCGACGATCTGCGCCGGCATACCTTCGCCGAGACGCCCGCGCCGGAGACGTCGCTCGAGGAGGGCGAGGCGCTCCTGCGGGTCGACGCGTTCGCCCTGACGGCGAACAACGTCACGTACGGCGCGTTCGGCGACGCGCTGCACTACTGGGATTTTTTTCCGGCGCCGGAGGGCTGGGGGCGCATCCCGGCCTGGGGCTTCGCGACCGTGATCGCCTCGGCGCAACCGGGGATCGTCGAGGGCGCGCGCTATTATGGCTACGTCCCGATGTCGTCCTCGGTCGCGATGCGGCCGCAGCGCGTCACCGCAACGACGTTCACGGACGGCGCGCCGCACCGCGCGGCGCTCCATCCCCTCTATAATAACTATACGCTCGCTCCCGCCGCGGATGCGACGAGCGACGCGCTGCAACTCTTGCTGCGGCCGCTCTTCATCACGTCGTTCATCCTCGACGATTTTTTCGCAGAGGCGGCGTACTACGGCGCGACGCAGATCGCCGTCTCGAGCGCGTCGAGCAAGACCGCCTACGGCATGGCGTTTCTCATGGCCGCGCGTCTCCGCCGGGCGGGCTCGAACGTCCGCATCGCCGGCCTGACCTCCGCGCGCAACGTCGCGTTCGTCGCATCGCTCGGCTGCTACGACGACGTCTTCGCCTACGAGGAACTCGCGCGGCTGCCGGCGTCCGCGACGTTGTTCGTCGACTTCGCGGCGAACGACGAGGTCACGCGTGCGGTACACACGCATCTCGGTGCGGCGCTAGCGTACAGCAGCGCGATCGGCGCCACGCACTGGGAGGCACGCGGCACCCATGCCGCGACCTCACCGCTGCCGGGCCCCGCGCCCGTCCCGTTCTTCGCACCGGCGCAGATCAAGCAGCGCGTGTCGGACTGGGGTGCGGGCGGCTTCGCCGAGCGCTTCGATGCGGCATGGGCGACGTTCGTCGCGGCGATCCGCGCGCGCGGCAGCGCGTGGCTCGCGGTGACGCGCGGAAGCGGACCGGAGGCGCTCGCCACGGTCTACGACGCCGCGATCGCCGGGACGCTGAGCCCGGGCGACGGCCATATCCTCACGCTCTCGGATTGAGCGACCGCGCAGGTCGCGCGTCCATCGCGTGCGATCGGCACCGTCACCTCCGGCGAGAGGAAGCCCGCGCCTCCGCCCTAAGGCGTTTGGCGGCTTTCGCCCACCCCCGCCGCACCGAGGAGACGACCGTGACGCGTCAGGAACTGACCGAGAAGATTCGCGACCGCAAGCGCGCGAGCGGCAAGACGTGGCAGGCGCTCGCAGCCGAGATCCGCCCGGGTTCGGAGGTTCTCACGACCGCAGCCCTGCTCGGGCAGATGATGCTGCTGCCCGAGGAGGCCGCGAAGGCCGCGACCGCGCTCGGACTCGACGAGGTCGAGACGGCGATGCTCGCGGAGGTGCCGTACCGCGGTTCGCTGCCGGCGGCGGTCCCGACGGATCCGTTGATCTATCGCCTCCACGAACTCATCAGCGTCTACGGCACGACGTTCAAGGCGCTGATCGAGGAAGAGTTCGGCGATGGGATCATGTCGGCGATCGACTTCGATATGACCATGACTCGTCAGGTCGATCCCAAAGGCGACCGCGTCAAGCTCGAGATGACGGGCAAATTCCTCCCATATAAACGCTACTGACCGGCGTTCGCGGGCGGGCAGCGGGAGGAGGGATTCGGCAAGCGGCTGGACGAGCAGGTCCGCATGCTCGAGAAGACCACCGCCGACCGCATTCCGCGCGATCCGAAGGACGACTACACGCCGGAGATCGTCGAGAAGCGCCGGCGCTTCGTCGAGGAACGCACGGGTACGACGCTCGCCCACACGAGCGGCTTCTCGATCGACCCGGGCGCCGCTCGGGGCAACTGCGAGAACTTCACGGGCGTCACGCAGGTCCCGATGGGCTTCGCCGGTCCGATGCGCGTGAACGGCGACGATGCGACCGGCGACTTCTACGTCCCGATGGCGACGGTCGAGGGGACGCTGCTCGCGAGCTACGGCCGCGGGATGCGCGTGACGCGCATGGCGGGCGGCGTGAACGTGACGGTCGTGAACGACCTGATGCAGCGGACGCCCGTCTTCGCCTTCGACGATGCGAAGGCCGCGCGCGCGTTCGGACGCTGGATCGCCGAGCACTTCGCGGAGATCAAGACGGTCGCGGACGGCACCTCGAGCGTCGGCCGGCTCGTCGACATCGTGCAGATCGCGGCCGCAAAGCTGCTCTACCTGCGCTTCAACTACACGACGGGTGATGCCGCAGGGCAGAATATGACCAGCAAGGCGACGTGGATCGCCTGCCAGTGGGTGATGGAACGCTACGAAGGCATCCGCGCCTTCACGCTCAGCGGCAACATGGATACGGACAAGAAGGCCTCCCATATCAACGCCCTGCACACGCGCGGGAAACGCGTGATCGCCGAGTGCGTGATCTCTGATGAGATCTTGCGCACGCAGCTGCACGTCGGAGGGCGGCAGCTCTTCGAATCGCGTCAACGCGCGACCCTCGGCGCGTGGATGTCCGGCTCCGTCAACAACGGATCGCACTCGGCGAACGCCCTCGCGGCCGTCTTCATCGCGACGGGACAAGATGCGGCCAACGTCGCGGAGTCGCACACGGGCGCGGTCTACACGGAGCTGCTGCCGAACGACGACTACTATTTCTCGATCACGATCCCCTCACTGATCGTCGCGACGTACGGCGGCGGCACGGGGCTGCCGACGCAGCGCGAAGCGCTCGACGTGCTGGATTGCTACGGCAGCGGCAAGGTTCGCAAGTTCGCCGAGATCGTCGCCGCGACCGTGCTCTGCGGCGAGCTCTCCCTCGGCGCCGCGGTCGTGGCGGGTCACTGGGTCGACGCGCACGACCGGCTGGGCCGCAACCGGCCGTAAACGCGCGGCCCGGACGCGTTCGACGGCGCCGCTAGACGCCGACCACGAACGGAGCCATCCGGTGCACCGAAACGGCCTACGGTGCGTCTTGACATCGAACGTCTGTTCGATCCATGATAGGCGTCCATGTCGCAGGTGCGGTACGCGGAGCTCCACGCGTGGTCGAACTTCAGCTTTCTCGAAGGCGCCTCGCATCCGGAGGAACTCGTCGCGCGCGGCCTCGAGCTCGGCCTCGGAGCGATCGCGCTGACCGACCGCGACGGCCTGTACGGGGCCGTCCGCTTCGCGAAAGCCGCGCGGCCGACGGCGCTGCAAGCGATCTGCGGCGCCGAACTCACCCTCGACGCACCCGACCTGCGTCCGAGCCGGGCGACCCTGACGCCGGCCGAGCTCGCGCGCTTTCCGCGGCTCGTCCTGCTCGCCGAAGACGCAACCGGCTTCGCCAACCTCGCTCGCGCAATCTCGACCGCGCAGATGCGCGGCCGCAAACGCGACGCGCGCCTGCGCCTCGGGGATCTCGACGGACGCACGGCCGGACTCGTCGCGCTCTCGTCCGCACGCCACGGCTTCGCCGAGGAGGCGCTGCTGCGCGGCGACGTCGCGACGGCCCGCACGCGGGCGCTCGCGCTCGGCGATCTCTTCCCCGGCCGCTTCTTCCTCGAATTGCAGCACCATCTGCGCGCCGGCGACGCCCGGCTGATCGCAGCGCAACTCGCACTCGCAAGTGACATCGGTCTGCCATACGTGGCGACGAACGGCGTCGCGTACGCCGTGCGTGAAGACGCGCTGCTCGCGGACGTCCTGACGTGCGTGAAGTACCGCACCTCGCTGCAGCGTGCCGGCACGCTGCTGCGGCCGAACCACGAATACGCCCTCGAGAGTCCGGCACGGATGGCGAAACTCTTCGCGCCCTATCCGCTCGCCCTGAAGGCGACGCTCTCGATCGCCGAGCGCTGCACGTTCCGGCTCGAGAAGCTCAAAGGCCAGTTCCCGCTCTTCCCGATTCCGGCGAGCGAGACGAGCACGCAGTCGTACCTGCGGACGCTCGTCCTGCGCGGCGCGGCATCGCGCTATGACATGCCGCTGTCATCGAAGGTCGAGCGCCAGCTCGAGTACGAACTCGGGATCATCGCGCGGATGGATCTCGCGGGATACTTCCTCGTCGTCTGGGATATCGCGCGCGCGGCCGAGGAGCTCGGCGTGCTCGCGCAGGGCCGCGGGTCGGCGGCGAACTCGGCCGTCTGCTACGCCCTCGGCATCACGGCCGTCGACCCGATCGCGAGCGAGCTGCTCTTCGAGCGCTTTCTCTCCGAAGAACGCAACGAAGTGCCCGATATCGACATCGATTTCGCGCACCAAGACCGCGAGCGCGTCATCCAGTACGTCTACGAACGCTACGGCCGCGAACACGCCGCGATGGCCTCCGAGGTGATCACGTATCGCACGCGTTCGGCGATCCGCGATGTCGGCAAGGCGCTCGGCCTCACGCTCGCGCAGGTCGACGCCGTCTCGAAGGAATACGACGCGCGCGAATCGCTCGCGGGCGCGACCGGTGCGAGCGCGGCCGAGGCCACGGGCGGCGCGTCGCCCGGCGCGGCCGCGCTGCCGGAGAGCGTGCGGCGCCGCCGCGATCTCGATGCAGGAAGTAACCAGCGACGCTCGCGAGCGGAGGCGGGCGATCAGCCCGCGGCGACGCCGGGCCGCGGCTACGCGCCGGGCTTCGAGTCCGTGGACGAGGCGCCGCGCGTGCCGCCGCCGCCGAGTCCCGCGGCCGTCCGCGCGCGCGCGGCGAACAAGCCGTGGGCGTATTACGGTTTCGAGAGCAAGGACTTCGGTCCGGATCCCGATCCCGGCGTCCAGAGCCCGGTCGGCGGCGCGCTCGGCGCCGTGCTGCTCGCGTTCTGCCGCCGGATCGACGGCTTTCCGCGGCATATGGGCATCCACTCGGGCGGCATGGTGATCACGCGCGATCCGCTCGTCTGCGTCGCGCCCGTCGAGTGGGCGACGATGCGCGACCGCACGATCGTGCAGTGGGACAAGGACGACCTCGGCGAGCTCGGCTTGATCAAAATCGATCTGCTCGGCCTCGGCATGTTCTCGCTGCTGCGCGATGCCTTCGCGCTGCACCGTCGGCGGTACGGAGGGGCGAAGCCCCCGCTGAACCTGGCGACGATTCCGGCGGACGACACGCCGACGTACGAGATGCTCCAGCGCGCGGACTCGATCGGCGTCTTCCAAGTCGAGTCGCGTGCCCAGCAGTCGATGCTCCCGCGGCTGAAGCCGAAGTGCTTCTACGACATCGTCATGCAGGTCGCGATCATTCGGCCGGGGCCGATCCAAGGCGATATGATCCATCCGTTCCTGCGGCGGCGCAACGGTCTCGAAGAGGTGACGTATCCGCATCCGAAGCTGAAGCCCGTCCTCGAACGGACGCTCGGCGTGCCGCTGTTCCAAGAGCAAGGCATGCGCATGGCGATCGAGGCCGCGGGCTTCTCGCCGGGTCAAGCGGATCAGCTGCGGCGCGCGATGGGCCACAAACGCTCGCGCGAGCGGATGGCAGAGATCTATCCCAAGCTCGTTCAGGGCATGGTCGACAATGGCATCGATCGCACGGCCGCGCACGATCTCTTCCACATGCTCGAAGGCTTCGCCGACTACGGATTCCCCGAGTCGCACGCGGCGAGTTTCGCGCTCCTCGCGTACGCGTCGGCGTACGTGAAGTGCCACGAGCCCGCGATCTTCCTCGCCGCGATCTTGAACGTCCAGCCGATGGGTTTCTACTCGACGGAGGTGCTCGTCAACGACGCGCGGCGGCACGACGTCGTCGTGCGGCCCGTCGCCGTCAACGCGAGCGAGTTCTGGAGCACGGTCGAGGACGACGGCGCGACGCGGCTCGGCTTCCACGTGATCCGCGGTCTCGGCGAGGCGCAGCGCGAGAGCCTCGAAGCCGCCGTGAAGACGTCGGCGGCGCGGCCGTTCGCGGACCTGCGCGACTTCGCGCAGCGGACGGCGCTCACGCGCGAGGCGCTCGAGAATCTCGCGGTCGCCGGTGCCTTCACGCCGTGGTACGCCGTGCGGCGCGACGCGATGTGGGCGCTCCGCGCGCTCGACGAACGCGAGTCGCGCGGCGAACTCGGCCGCGCGATGGACGTCGAGGCGGAGCCCGAGCCCACGTTCGCCGCGCTCGCGCCGCTCGAGACGACCGCGTTCGACTTCTGGGCGACCGGCCTCACGACCGAGACGCAGCCGATCGCGCACTTCCGCGCGGCGCTGGATGCCGAGCGCGTCGTCACGGCCGAGCGGCTCGGTGCGATGCCGAACCATCTGGTCTGCCGCGTCGCCGGCATGGTCATTACGCGTCAACGTCCGGGAACGGCGAAAGGCTTCGTCTTCCTGACGCTCGAGGACGAGACGGGGCTCGTCAACGTGATCGTCAACCCGCGCATCTACGAGCGCTTCCGGCGCATCATCCGCGCTTCGAGCGCCCTCCTGATCGACGGCACCCTCCAGAAGGATCAGGGCTGTCTCGACATCATCGCGAAGCGCTTCCGCCCCCTCGACACGAGCGGCATCACGGACGGAATCCACGCCCGCAATTTTCATTAGCCCTTCGTCCGGCCCGTCCAAGATTCGACGTTCCGGAGGTCGTCACGGCGACCGAAGCGCCGCCCGCACCGCGTCGGCGATGACGTCGGCGTGACAGGGCAGCGGCGCGCACCAGCACAGCAGCGTGACGTCGCCCGCGCGCGCGGCCGCGACGATGTGATCGAACTGGGCCCGCGCCAGCGGCTCGTCGATCAGGATGGCGGGTAAGGCATCGCGGAAGCGCTGGATCGCCAGTTCGCGACCGTACTGCGCGCGCGCGAATGGATTGCCGAGCGGCGTCGGACGCGCGACCGAGATGCCGCGATCGCGTCGCAACCGGCCGACTCGGATCGCATTCACGATACGGGTCTCGTGCGCTCGCCTACGGCTGCGGCGCCGGCATCGCCGAGCGGAACAAAATCGTGCCACTCTCCGCCGGCAGATGCAGGCGCTCGGTGGCGGCGTCGGTGTCGGCGGCGCCGAGCGGATGGAACGCGAGCGTCCCCGGAGCGTCGCCGTACCCCGTCGGGAGCGCATAGCCTTTTGCAACCAGCGAGTACGGATACGCGCTCGTGCCCGCGACCGGCCCGGGTGCGGACGCCCTCGCCGCGACGTCCGAGACCGCCGGATCGGGCGCGGCGAGGGCGACGGGCAGATCGCGTTCGATGACGGCGTACGGCTTCGCATTGACGAGCGCGAGGCACGGACCGTAGTCGACGCCGCCGATCGCGCACGAACCGAAGGCGCGGCGATAGGCACCGCTCGCGTCGCGCAGCCGCTCCGGGTTCGTCACGGTAGCGGCCGGCTCGCGGAAGACGAGCGTCGCTTCGGGACAGACCGCGATACCCGAGACGGTGCCGCACGAACGCGACGCGAGATAGGTGAGGTCGTAGTCGTAGAAGAGCGCGATCGCCGCAAGCGCCGTCGTGCGCGACCGCGGCGGCGTCGGCGCGAAGCGTGGCGCACCGCGCGGCCCCTCGTCGATCGCGATGACGCGCTTGCCCGCGGCAACGAAAGCCATCGCGGAGCGCACCTGATAGCCGAGCCGCGTGAAGTCGCCGGCGTAGAAACAATCATCGCAGGCCGCACCCGCGACGTTCGCTTCGCGCGCGAGGTGCGCGATCTCGGCCGCCGCGTGGTGCGTGCCGGCGGGGTCGGTGTCGTAGGCCGCGAGCCCGTCGAGGTAGACCGGACGCGGGGCACCGTGGATCAGTTGCGTCTCGCCCTGCAGCCAGTCTGCCGCGCCGTCGGCCGACGAGACGTCGTCCGTGTCGGTGCAGGAGAACGGCAGCTTCGGCGTCTCGCTCGCGACGCAGGCTGCGCCGATCTCGTCGGGACTGGCGACGTCGCGCAGAAAGAACGCGGCCGGAGCGGCAGAGGAAAGCGGAGCCGCGGCGCCGAGCGCGCCGCGCATTGCGCTGACGGCGGCACTCCGGAACGCTGCGCGAGCGGGGTTTCCGAGGGCGCCGAAGGGACCGCCGCCGCCCGTCGGCTCGAAGAGCACGTCGCTCCCGACGTGGTAGAACGCGTCGTCCGTCCAGCGGGCGCGGTTCGAACAGTCCGGCTCGGCGCCGGCGTCCGCGCCGATCGCATCCTCGTACCCGAAGGCGGCGGCGCCGCGCGAACCGGCGCACCGGTTGACGTCGAGCGCGAGGGCGACCGGAATGCCGGCGCCGGCGAACGCTCGGGCCCGCTCCGGCGACGCGACGATCGCGAGGTCGATCGCGCGCGCGAGCGTCCCGAGAGCGCCCGAATGCGCCGCGAGTTCGTGCGACGCGGGCGCGCCCGCGTCGAGCAGCGCGGTATGCGAGCGCCACGGCGGCACGCTGCGCGGCCGCGTCGCCGCAGGTGCCACGGCGCCCGGGCCGGCTGCGAGCGCGGCGACGAGCACCGCCGCCGCGAGCGATCGCCTGGCCGATCGAGCGAAGCGGCGCTTCGGCGACGAGCGGTGGCGCGGGACGGGCGGTGAGATGTCGATCACGACGACTTAGTCATGCGCCCATCCCGCGACCTGTGTACGCCAGGCCGCGCCGCCAGGAGCGGGGGTTCCCCCGGCGAGCAGGAACGGAAATCGGCGTCCGGAGCATCCGCAATGAGAGGAGTCCCATGACGATCACGATCCGCCTTCTCGCCGCCGCGACGGCCTTCGCGACCTCGGCACTGCTCGCCGGCACGGCCTCGGCGCAGATCGACCCCGGGGACGCCGGGCTCGGCACGAAGCTGGGTCTGCAGTCGCAGAACAATTCGGGCGAGGTCGGGACCGTCACGCTCTTCAAGCGCGGTGCGAGCACGCTCGTCGTGCTCGCGCTGCAGAGCGCCCCGGCCGGCGCGCAACCCGCGCACATCCACCGCGGCAAGAGCTGCAGCACGCTCGACCCCGTCCCCGCCTTCCCGCTCGCGAACGTGGTCAACGGGCGCTCGAAGACGATCGTGCACGCCTCCGAATCGAAACTGCTGTCAGGCAATTATGTGGTCAACGTGCATCAATCGCTCGCGAACGCGAAGCGCTATGTCGCCTGCGGTGAACTCTATCAGTAAAACCAACAAATGATCGCGTCGAGATACCCTCGAAAAGTGTGATCGACGCACACGTTTCTCGAGCTGAGAGGTTTTCTGATGTCCGATTCGACCGTCTCTAGGGGTGCGGGCTCCACGATCGCTCGCGGCACGTTCGCTCGCCTCGTCGCAGCCGGCGCCGCGGGCGGCGTGGCGATCGGCTTCCCGTCCCTCGCCTCCGCGCAAGATCAGACCGGCTTCGGGAAGCCGCACGCACCGGTCGTGGCCGAGAACGATCCCGCGATCAGGGTCGACCGGACGTCGATAAACTATCTCGACGAGACCTCGAACACGCAGCGCAAGTTGAACGCCTACGCCGCCTACCCCCGGCAGATGACCGCGAAGACGCCGGGCGTCGTCGTGATCCAGGCGATCTGGGGCGTGGACTCGCAATTGCGCGATACGGTCCGCCGCTTCGCTCGTGAAGGCTACATGGCGATCGCGCCCGACCTCTACACCGGGCTCACGACGATCTCCGGCGACGGCGCGACCGACTACTCGCCGTTCCGCGACGTCGCAGCGAAGCTCTCGGACCAGCAGGTCGACCGCGATCTGCGTGCGGCCGCGACGACGCTGCGCGTCAAAGCCGCGAAGCTCCGTCGCGGCGGGAGCAACGATCCGAAGCTGCTCGCGCAGAAAATTGCCGCCATCGGCTTCTGCATGGGCGGTTCGATCGCGCTCCGGCAGGCGATCGACAACGGCGACGTCTTCCAGGCCGTCGCCGTCTTCTATGGCAAAGTCCGGTATGGTACGACGGGCAACAACGGCACGGTCACGCCGATCGCGCTGACCTACGCGAATGACATCGTCGCGCCGTTCCTCGGCAGTTTCGGCGAAAAGGACACGAGCATCGTCGCAGACGACGTGCGCGCACTCGACGGACGGCTCACGCAGATCAACAAGCCGCACGACATCAAGGTCTACGCGGAAGCCGGGCACGCGTTTTTCGACGATACCCGCGATTCGTACGTCGCGTCGGCCGCGACGGATGCCTGGGCGCGCACGCTCGCGTGGTTCCATTCGAACGTGAGCTGAAGGAGCCCGAGCGATTCGACCGTTCACGATCGTCCACTGCGCCGACGTCCACCTCGAGACGACGTTCCCCGAAACGCGCGGCGGCGATCGGCGGCGGCGCGCCCTCGCCGATGCGTTCGTGCGGATCGTCGATCTCGCGATCGAGCGCGAGGCCGATGCCCTGACGATCGGCGGCGACCTCTACGAGTCGGAGCGCGCGGGTCCCGAGACCGCGCGCTTCCTCTTCGACGAGTTCGCGCGCTATGGCAAACCCGTGTTCGTCGCGCCCGGCAATCACGATCCGCACGCGCCGAACGCCTTGCTCGCACGCAGCGATCTACCCGAGAACGTCCGGATCTTCAACGAAGCGGCGTGGCTCGCGTATCCGCTCGCCGAGCACGTGACGCTCTATGGGTTCGGACATACGCCGGCCGAGCCCGGCCGTCCGTTCGCCGGCGTCCGGTTCGACCGCCCGGGCGCGCGCATCGCACTCGTCCACGGCAGCGACGAGGCGCGCTGTCCGCCGAAGAAACGCGCGACCGCGCCGTTCTCGGAGGACGAAGTCGCGGCGTCGGGCGCGACGCTCCTGCTGAGCGGACATTACCATGGCGGCTACGTCGCGCGGCGCGACGGACGTCCGCTCATCGCCTACCCCGGCTCCCCCGAGCCGATCAAGTTCGGCGAAGCGACGACGCACGGCGCGCTCGTCGTGGAGGTGCGTTCGAGCGCGGAGAGGTTCGCGATCGATATCGAAGCGGTGCCGATCGCACGGACGCGGCTGCTCGAACGTCGCTGCGACCTCGCCGGCGCCGGCACCGAGCGCGAGGTCGAAGCCGCGCTCGCGGCGGCCGTGCGGGGCGCGGGACCGAGCGATTATCTGCGGGTCACGCTGGAAGGTGCGGTCGCGGCTCAGACGCGCGTCGACCGCGCCGCGTTGACCGAGCGCTTCGAGCGCGGGCTCGGCTCGCTCGAGGTCGTCGACCGCTCGACCCCGTATGACTACGCCGCGATCGCCCGCGAGCCGACGGTCCGCGGCCACGTCGTGCGCGATCTGCTCGCGCGCCGCGAGGCTGCCTCCGGCGACGACGCGCGCCGGGCCGACGCCGCCCTCCGCTTCGCGCTCGCGGCCTTCGACGGCGCGGAGCCGGCGCCGTGAGGTTCGTCTCGGCGCGCATCGAGGGTTTCGGTAGGCTCAGCGGCCGGCGCGTGCGCTTCGAACCCGGCATCAACGTGATCGTCGGACCGAACGAGGCCGGCAAGTCGACGCTCACGACCGCGCTCGTCGCCTCGCTCTACGGCTGCGGGCGCAAGGAGCAGCGCGACGCGTGGCGGCCGTGGGACGGCGCGCGTTTCGCAGCCGCCCTCGCGTACGAACTCGAAGATGGCCGTGCCTTCGAGGTCCAGCGCGATTTCGAACGCGAGCCGAAAGGCGTGCGCGTCTTCGACGGTGCCGGCAACGACGTGTCAGGTGACCTCGCGGTCGGCAAGCTCGTGAGTCCGGGGCTCGCGCACCTCGGCGTTCCGCTGGAAGTCTTCGCGAGCGCATCCTGCGTCGCGCAGGGGGCCGTCGAGATCGACGGCGCGCGCGCGGAACGTATCAGCGCCGCACTCGCGCAAGCACTCGACGGCGGGCCGCGCGAGGACGCCGCGCTCGGAGCGATGGAGCGCCTCGACGCCGCGCTGCGCCGTCACGTCGGCACCGAACGCGCGACCGTCAACGCTCCGCTGCGGAAGCTGGCAACCGAGATCGACGAATCGTCGGAGCGCGCCGAACGGGCGCGCACCGCCCTGCACGCGCTCGAAGAGACGCGCGGCCGCCTCCGTCTCGAGACGCGGAGTGCCGGCGAACTCGACGCCGCGCTCGTCGAACACCAGCGTCGCGGCCGCGCTCTGCGCGCCTTCTCGCTCCGCACGCGGCTGCAGCAGTTGCACGAGATCCGCGACGATCTCGCCGCGCTCCAGGCGGAACGGACGCAGTTCGACGATGAGGGCGACGGCGGCGCGGCGAGCGGCCGGGCCGGCGTACTGGAACGCCTGTATCGCGACTGGAGCGTTGCCGAGGCGCTCGCCGCCGAAGCCGAGCGCGAGAGCGCGAACGGGCGCCTCCAGCCCGCGCTCGCCGCGGAACTGGACGAGCGCGCGCGCGACGGCGGCACGATCGGCGACGCCGCCTTCGCCGAACTCGAAGCCGCCGCGCAGCGCGCGAGCGATGCGCGGGCGAAGGCGACGTTCTCGCTCAACGAAGTGCAAGGCTCGCGACGCCGGCTCGAAGGCGGCAGCGAGATCTTCGGGGCGCTGCTCGCGTCGTGCGCGCTCGTCTTGGTCGCAACCGCCGTGCTCGCGACGTTTCACCTCTGGCTCTTCGCAATCGTCGCGGGCGTGTTCGGGCTCGTCCTCGGATTCGCCGCGGGTCAGCGCGTCGACGCGCGCCGGAGCGCAGCGGCGACCCTGCGCAGCATGCAGGACGCCGCCGACCGGGCCGTCGAGGCGGAGCGCAGCGCCGCCGAGACGGTCGGCAGCGCGCTCGAACCGCTCGGGCTCGCATCGATCGACGAACTCGCCGCGCACCGCGCGCGCTACCGCGAACTCGTAGCGACCCGCGAGCGCGACAGGCGTCTGCGCGAGCGTGCGGAGAACGCTCACCGGCGCGAGGCGCAGAGCGCCGCCGCCTTCGACGCGCTGGCCTTCGAGCTCGTGCCGGAAAGGGGCGCGACGCGCGCCCTGGATCTCGCGATGGCGAAGGCCCGCGACAGCCGCCGGGCCGCACGCGACGGCGTCGACATGCAGCTCTCGTTTCTCGAAGTCCGCCGGACGGACACGCTCGGCGATGATGATGAATTCGCGCTAGAACGCGAACTCGACGAGCTGATCGCCGCCGGCGTCACGCCGGGAGCGCTCGACTCCGCCCCGTCGCTGCGCGCGTTCGAAGCCGAGGGCGCGGATCTGGAGCGACGCGCGCGCGACGCCCGAGTCGCGACGGCGTCGAGCGCAGCGGAGCTCCGGACGACCGAGGCGACGATCGACGACGTCGCCGCGCTCGACGAACGCGTCGAGACGCTCCGCGAACGGGCGCGCGCGCTGGAAGCGTTCGGCGCCGCAGTCGAACTCGCCATGGCAACGATCGACGAGCGGACGAGAGAGGCCCACCAACGCTTTGCGGGGCGACTCGCCGACTATTCTTCACGGACCATGAGTGAGGTGACGGACGGCCGCTACACGGAGCTGCGGGTCGATCCGACGACGCTCGAGCTCAACGCGCGCGTGCCCGAGACCGGGGCCTTCGAGAAGATCGAGCGCCTCTCGGCCGGCACGCGCGAGCAGGCCTATCTCGTCGTACGACTCGCGATGGTCCGCATGTTCTCCGAGGGTCTCGAGCGGCCGCCGCTCATCCTGGATGACCCGTTCGCCTTCTGGGACGACGCCCGCATCGCGCGCGCCTTGCCCGTTCTGGACGTCGCCGCCGCCGATGGCCAAGTCTTGCTCTTCACGACGAGCGCCGCCCTTGCGGGAGCCCTCGAGGCGCGCGGCGCGCACCGGATCGAGATCGCGGCGCTCGAGCCGCCTGCGACGCCGAACGGGGAGTTACGCCTCCACGGGTGAGTGTTGCTCTCGCGAGTAACGAGCCGAACCGACTCGGGTATCGTCACCCGGGCGAGACCCTTCGGCCGGGTGCGATCAGGGCCGGACGTCGAGCGCGTCTGCGAAGAACGCCCGCAACGGAAGGTCGAAACCCGGCAGCGCGGCATCGTGCCGCAAGGTCGTGTCACCGCTCAGCAAACGCGGCGGCTGACCCGGTTCGTACAGACCCGCGCTTCGCCGGCTCGGATCGATGACGATGACGAGCGCGGAGCCGCTCTGCAGGTAGTCGGAGACCTTTGCGGCGACATCGGCGGGGCGGTCGCCTGGCGACAGGATCTCGATTGCGACGCTCGGTGCGAACGGCGGCGCCTGCAGTTCCTCGCGCGAAAAACCACGGAGCTTGTCATAGGCGACATACGCGATATCGGGCACGAGCGGTCTCCGTACCTCGCCCGGAGGTTCGATCCGGAATCGCCACTCCGTGCCGATCTCACCTCGGCCCGCAGCCCACGTGTAGAGAGCGGCCGTCAGTGCCGCCCGGACGCGGCTATGGTCGCGCGTCGGGCTCACCTTACGCACGGGACGGTCGCGTATCCACTCGGTTTCGGGCGATGTCGCCCGCAGGACGATCGCAGATGCCATCGGTTTCCGGCCTAGGCTATCACGCCCAAACGGCCGCGAACAAGGCCGATTCAGGGGGCGAGGTCGGTCGAACGCGCGATCTCTGCCTGGGCGTCGAGGGCCGCGAGCCGCTCGACCAGAGCCGCACGTACGCGCTGGAAGGCGTCGCTGCCGAGGATGAGTCGCCTCGGTGCCGGAGTCCGGTCCACCGAGTCGACGATCGCCGAAGCCACCTTGTGGGGATCGCCCTTGAGGCCGAAGCTACCGCTCGCGATCGCGTGACGAATCTCTCCGGACGGCGTCTTCTCGTACGCGTCCATAGCCGGCGCCACGACGAGACCGGCTCCGAAGCCCGTCTGCGCCGGACCCGGTTCGACGATCGTGAATTCGATGCCCAGCGGCGCGGTCTCGCGGGCGACGGACTCGACGAAACCCTCGATGCCCCATTTGCTCGCGTGGTAGAGGCTGAAATTCGGATACGCGATCTGGCCGCCCTCCGACGAGACTTGCACGACGCGGCCGCCGCTCTGCGCGCGCAGATGCGGTAGCGCCGCACGAATGACGTGGATCGAACCGACGAGGTTCGTGTCGATCAGGCGGCGGATCTGATCGTCGCTCACCTCCTCGGCGGCTCCGAACAGTCCGTACGCCGCATTGCTCACGACGACATCGATGCGGCCGAGCTCCTGGAAGGCCTCGTCGACGACGCGGCGGACGGCGCCGGCATCGGTGACATCGAGCGACGCGACCCAAAGGGCGTCGCCGAACGTGCGCTTCAGCGCGTCCATCGCGTCCGTCTCGCGTACGGTCGCGGCGACGCGATCGCCGCGTGAGAGCACGATCTCCGTCATCGCGCGTCCGAAGCCGGAGGAAGTGCCGGTGATGAGCCACGTTCTCTGTCTCTGCATGGAGGCGACGCTACATCGACGACGCGCGCGCAACCAGCCCCCGGCGCGTGCTATCAGTAGGAGTGTCATCGAGAGGCCGGCGCGGAGACCCCGGCGTTCAGGCCGGGGGAGGAGCGGCACCACCGGCTTGCCCACCGAAGGATTGCCTCGCATGGCATACACGCGGTATAATGTCATGGTTGAAACTGCGTTACCGATACCGCATCTATCCGACCGACGAGCAGGTAAGACATCTTGCTCGGGAGTTTGGCGCGGCTCGGTATGCCTACAATTGGGCGCTTCGGTTGCGTAGCGATTCGTTCCGCGACGGAGTGCGGCTGAATGACCTAAAGACGAGTGCGGCATGGACGAAAGAGCGGCGGTCGCTCCCGTGGGCCTCCGAAACATCATGCGTTCCTCCTCAACAGGCATTGCGGCATTTGCAAGCCGCGTTTGTGAATTTCTTCGATAAGCGCCTTGGCTATCCGACTTTCAAGAAGAAAGCGCAGAAGCAAAGCGCGGAGTACACGCGATCCGCATTCCAATACGATCCATCGACGCAGATGTTGTCGTTTGCAAAACTCGGCGCAATGAAGGTGCGCTGGTCCCGAGCGTTCGTGAGCGATCCCACAACGGCGACGATAACCAAGTCCCCGTCCGGTCGTTACCACGTTACGCTGTGTCTCGATGAACCCGAGCCCCAACTGCTCCCAAAGACCGGCAAGGGTGTCGGCATCGACCTCGGGCTCCAACGGCTCGCGACGCTGTCCACGGGCGAGCGCATCGCCAACCCGCGGCACCAGGGAGCGCGGCTGCGCGAACTGGCGCACGCGCAGCGTGATTTAGCTCGCCGTAAGAAGGGTTCCGGCCGTCGCAATCGGGCTCGGCTCAAGGTCGCGCGCATCCAAGAAAAGATCGCCGATACCCGCGCCGACCATATGCACAAGTTGACGCTCGACCTCTGGCGGCGCTTCGACTTTATCGCGGTCGAGGACTTGCACGTGCGGGGGATGGTGCAGATGCGCTCGCTCGCGCGTTCGATTTCCGACGTGTCGTTCGGCATGTTTCGCTCGCTACTGGAATACAAAGCCAAGTGGTATGGCAAGCAAGTCGTGGTGATCGACCGGTTCTATCCGTCGAGTAAGACGTGCTCGGACTGCGGTTGGATCAATCAAGCGATGACCCTCGCGGTGCGCGATTGGACGTGCAAGGAATGCGGGGTCGAGCACGACCGCGATGAGAACGCGGCGAAGAATATTCTGGCGGCCGGGCAGGCCGTGACTGCATGTGGAGGCGGGATCAGACTCGAGCGGACTCCGTTTCGTAAGAGCGCTCGTCGGCGAAGCGTGAAGCAACAAGGTGCTGCGTGAGCAGTGTCGTTGGAATCCCCGTCCTTCAGGGCGGGGAGCATGTCAAGAAGTTTAGCGAGCGCCGCCGGGAACTGGGACGGTTCTTGCGCGATCGCCGAAGCCGCGTGCGTCCGAGCGACGTCGGGCTCCTCGAAGGGCCGCGCCGGCGAGTCGCGGGCCTGCGTCGCGAGGAAGTCGCGACGCTCGCCGGCGTCGGTGTCACGTGGTACACGATGCTCGAAAACGGAACGGCTGCGGGCGTCTCGGCCGCGACCCTCTCCGCGATCGCACGCGCGCTTCGGCTGAATGCGGGCGAGGTCGCGTATCTGCACCGGCTCGCCGAGGAACGCGAGGCGGACGAACCGCGTGCGAAGGTCCGCCCGGCGACGAGTCGGGCACTCGCTGCAATCGAATGGGCGCCCGCCTACGTCTGCACCTCGCAGTGGCTCGTGCTCGAGTGGAACCGCGCGATGTCCCTCGTCTGGCCGATCGGAGCGCCGGGCGGCGCACCGTTCAACATCATCGCGCTCATGTTCCGTGATCCCGCGGTCCGGGCGATGCACGGCGAGCGCTTCCCGGCGTTCGGACGTACGCTCGTCGCGATGGTGCGCTCCGCCGTCGCATCGCACATCGATGACACGATCTACCTCGCCATGTGCGACGATCTGCGACGGGACCCGCTGTTCGCAGCCGCCTGGGACGACTACGATGTCGCCCACCCGGTGAGTTCGATCGCGACGATGGTCGAGTCGCCCGCGGTCGGTACGTTCGCCTACGAAACGCTCACGCTGGACGTTCCGGACGACGACGGACATTGGATTGTCATCCAAGTCCCCGACCCGTCGAGTAGCGCACGTCTGCGCGCGGCACTCTCGGGCCTGCGGTAAGGCTCCCGGCGGACCGCCGCGATCGCGATCACGCAGAGCGATCAGATCCGGACGGTCGATTGCGCGGGCGGACCGCTCGTGCTGGCCGGCTTCGACAATCAGATCACGGCGACGGCCCCTGTGCCGGCGTGACGGTCAGAGGCAAGATGAAAAAGCTGACCTTCGACTCTGCGGATTCGCTGACGGTCTCGGGAACGAACAACAAGGTGTTCTCTCAGCACGACTCGGGGAAGATACGGAACCGGTGCAAGGGAGCCGACTGTCAAGTCGAGGCCATTCACGAGTCGGCGTCGGCGTAGCGGTACTCCGCGACCGAATCGACCCGCTCGACGGCGATCAGGGTCTGGCCCTTCTCCGGCAGGCGGAGGAACGTGATCGCGACGTTCGTCGCGCCGTGCGCGAAGGCGAAGAAGTAGTCGAACGTCTCGCTGACCCGGTCGTTCGACCTCAAGAACGTGCGCATGCGACCCTCGAACGCCTGCACCGCGGTGCACGGTGCGACGTCGCGGAAAAAGTTCTTGCCGAGGACGCGTTCGCGTTCCAGATGCGAGAGCTTCGTTTCGTATTCGTTGTAGGCGAGGATCGTGCCGACGTCGTCGACGACGATCGCGCCGAACGGCAGTTCGTCGATGCGTTCCAGCGGGATGTCGAAGGCCCGATAGAGACGCTCCGAACTCACTTCGCTTCGAGTCTTCGCAGGGCGGCGAGCGTGCCGTCGACGTGCGCGTTCGGATTGCCGGAACTCAGGACGTACGCGATCTTGCCATCCGGTGCGACGACGTACGATGTGCGGCTCGCGAACGAAACGACGAAGTAGTTACTCTTTGCATCGTACGATTTTGCGATTTTCAGGCCCTGGTCCGCGCCGACCGGGAACTTCGCGCGGCACTCCTTCGTCGAGAAGTCCTTCTGCGTCGCGATCGAATCCCCCGAGAGACCGATCACGGTCGCGCCGAGCTTCGCGTAGTCGTCCATGTGATCGGAGAAGGCATGCGCCTCGGCCGTGCAGACCGACGTGAACGACTTCGGATAGAAGTAGACGACGACCGGACCCTTCTCGAGCGCCGTGGCGAGATCGAAGGTCGTGACGTCGCCGCCCTGCGCCGCCTGCGTCGTGAAGGCGGGCGCGGTCGCGCCGACCGCGAGGTCGGCTGCGGCCGGACGCGGGGCGAGCAGCGATCCCGTGACGATCGCGGCCGCGACGCCACGGGCCGCAAGGGTGGTGAGAGAACGACGCATAGGGCTCCTTCGGGTGGACCGGTCTGCCGATTGGACGCGCGACGCCGCTCAGCGGTTCGCGGGATCGTACGTTTCGGGAACGTTCGTGTCTTGCTCGCGGATGCGGACGACGACGGAGGCCCCGGCCGCACGCCCGCCCGGGACGACCGCGAGCCGGTCGCCGCTCACCGCCGTCACCCAGTCGATTCGCAGCAGCGGCGCGCCCGGCGCCGAGCGGAAGCGGTGCAGCGCGCGGCCCGCGGTCGCCGGCAGCAGCGTGCCGTGCGCGAGCGCGCCCGCGGCGACGATCGTCCTGCCGCCGAGCACGACGTCGCGCTGCACTTGGAGCACGACGACGGCCGCCGCACCGCCGGCCGCAGGATACGACGCAATCGGCGCGAGCGGCCGCAGCTCGACGATCGTCCCGGCGGGGACGTGCGCGATCGTCGTCACCGCGAGAACGGCGATGGCGAGGGGCGAGATCACCGGATCTCGTCCACGAGCCGGATGTGGCCGAACGGTTTGATCGGCGCGTGTTCTTCGACGTCGAGCTCCTCTTCGAAGAAGCGCGCGCTCGGACCGGCGGCATCGGGCGCATGCGGCTGCACGGCGACGAAGCCGCCGTCGAGCGCCGCGACGCCCTCCGCGCGCCGGACGACCATCACCATGATGTACGTCCCGGGCGGCACACCTTTGGAGCGATAGACGCCGCCGGCGAGACGCTCCGCCGGATGGACGCAGCCGCGCGCGAGCTCGCCCGGCACGGGCCGCAGATCGTGCGCCGTGAAGTAGCGCACGAGTCCGTCGACCCAGAGCGCGTGGAAGTACGGCGTGTTCGGCGAGAAAGAGACGGCATCGTTCTCGGGTGGATAGTCGCCGAGCGAGACGAGCTCGAAGGGCCGGAGCGAGATTTCGAAGGAGCCGCGCGACGGATCGGGCGGCGCGCAGGCCCGCTGCGTCGGCGCGTCGAGCGGAATCGGCAGCGGCACGGTCGCGGCGCCCGCACGCGCGCTCGCGATACTCGCGCTCGCGAGCAGCGCCGCAAAGGCGATAACGGCGCGCGCGCGCGAGCGACCCGGCCTCACAGCCCCATCATGCGCGCGATCACCAGACGCTGGACCTCGTTTGTGCCTTCGCCGATCTCGTTGATCTTCTGGTCGCGGTACATCCGCGAGACCGGATACTCGTCCATGAAGCCGTAGCCGCCGTGGATCTGGACGGCCTCGTTGACGACGCGCCGCGAGACTTCGCCCGAGTACAGCTTCGCGAGCGACGCCGTCATCTCGAATGGCCGTTTGTTGTCTTTCTCCCAGGCGGCCCTCAGCACCATGAGCTTCGCGTGTTCGATCTCCATGAGCATATCGGCGAGCTTGAACTGGATCGCCTGGAACTTCGAGATCGCCTGACCGAACTGGTGCCGGTCCTGCGCGTAGCGCAGCGACTCGTCGTACGCGCCCATCGCGAGGCCGACGGAGAGCGCCGCAACGGAGATCCGGCCGCCGTCGAGGATGGTGAGGAATTGCTTGAGGCCGCGGCCGCGCTCGCCGAGGACGTTCTCCTCCGGCACGGTCGCGTCGTCGAACGACAGCTCGCGCGTATCCGAGGCGCGCCAGCCCATCTTGCGGTACGTCTTGCTGCGCGTGAAGCCCGGCGTCGCCTGCGGCACGATCAGGTTCGTGATCTCCGAGCGCCCGCGCTCGTCGGAGCCCGTGACGGCCGTGATCGTCGTGCCGCCCGAGATCGTCGTGCCGCTGTTCGTGATGAACGCCTTCGTCCCGTTGATCGTCCAGGTGCCGTCGTTCAAGACGGCGCGCGTGCGCGTTCCGCCGGCGTCGCTGCCGGCCTGCGGCTCCGTCAGACCGAAGCTCCACAACCGCTCGCCGCGCGCGAGCGGCACGAGGAATGCCTCTTTCTGCGCCTCCGTGCCGAACAGATAGAACGGCGTCGCGCCGAGCGAGACGTGCGCCGCGAGCGTGATCGCCGTCGACGCGTCGGCGCGCGCGATCTCCATCACGGCGAGCGCGTACGAGACGGTGTCGGCGCCCGCGCCGCCGTACTGCTCCGGAAACGGCAACCCGAAGAGACCGAGATCGGCCATCTTCGTGACGAGATCGTACGGAAAGGCGGCGTCGCGGTCCATCTCTTCGGCGCGCGGACGCACTTCCTCACGGGCAAATTCCCGGCACAGCGACTGGATAGCCTTTTGGTCGTCGGTCAGATCGAAATTCACAGGTTGCGTTCCAACTCTCTCTTGCGCAGGTCCGACTCCTAGGGTGCACCGAAAAGTCCCTGTAATGTCGTTCCTCCGGCGTTCGCGATGATCGCGCTTCGCGGCGTCTCGCTCGTCTATCCGAACGGAACCCACGCGCTCGACGCGATCGACCTCGACATCGCGAAGGGCAGCTTCATCTTTCTCGTCGGACATTCCGGAACCGGCAAGTCGAGTCTTTTGCGCTTGCTCTACCGGGAACAGGTTCCGACGCGCGGCGACGTGACGGTCGACGGCATCCGCGTCGACAAGCTGCGTCGCAGCAAGATACCGGCACTCCGGCGCAACGTCGGCGTCGTGTTCCAAGATTACAAACTGCTGCTCGACAAAACCGTCTGGGAGAACGTCGCGTTCGCCCTGCAAGTGACGGGTGCCTCGACGCGCGACGTGATGCGTCAAGTCCCCCGCGTACTCGATCTCGTCGGCGTCTCGCACAAGAGCCGCATGTTCCCAAACGAACTCTCCGGCGGCGAACAGCAGCGCACGGCGATCGCGCGCGCGCTCGTGAATAATCCCAAGATCTTGCTCTGTGACGAGCCGACGGGGAACCTCGATCCCGTCAACACGAACGACGTGATGGAGCTGTTGCACCGCATCAATCTCAAAGGCACGACCGTGATCGTCGCGACGCACAACGCCCTCGTCGTCGATCGGATGCGCCGGCGTGTGATCCGTCTCGAAGACGGCAGAGTGACGGCCGACGACGAGCGCGGCTACTATCACGCACCGAGCGTCGTCAACGGCGACGGCGCGGGTGCCGCGATTCTCGCGCCGCAGATCGCGGCCGGAGGCCGGTATGGACTGGGGACGTCTCCGCTTCTTCCTGAGTGAAGTCTGGCGGAGCTTCACGCGCAACGTCGTGATGCAGCTGACGGCGATCGGCACCGTGACGATCTCGATCGCGGTGCTCGGTGCCTTTCTTTTCGCGCGCGAACTCGTCGCACACGTCGGCGACGAGACGCTGCGCAAGATCGAGATCTCCGTCTTCCTGAGCGACAGGCTCGACGCCGCCGCCGGCCGCGCGCTCGCCGCGCGCATCGCCCGCGACCACCGCGTCCGGGACGACGTCTTCGTGCCGCGGGCGCAGGGTCTGCGCGAGCTCGGCGACCGCATGAAGGGACAGATCGACACGACGCTGCTGACCAGCAATCCCTTGCCGGATGCGATCCGCGTGCGGCTCGTCCGGCCGGACGACGTCATCGCGGTCGCCTCGCACGTCCGCACGCTGCCGGGCGTGAAGACGGTCGAATACGCGCACGAAGCCGTCTCGAAGCTCGTCCGGCTCACGGACGTGCTCGCGCGCATCGGCTGGGGCGCGATCGGCCTGCTCGTCTCCACGGCCGCGATCATCATCTCGAACACGATCCGGCTGACCGTCTTCGCGCGGCGTCGCGAGATCGCGATCATGCAACTGGTCGGCGCCTCCGGTGCCTACATCCGCGCGCCGTTCATCTTCGAGGGCTTCATCGACGGCCTGCTCGGCAGTGCCCTCGCCCTCGGCTTGCTCGCGCTCGCGCGGCTCGAACTGCTGCCGAAGCTCGCCGCGGCGATCCCGTTCTTGCCATTCCAAACGCACGGCGCGCACGACCTGACCTTCGCGCTGGAGCTGCTCGGTGTCGGCGGTGCGGTCGGCCTCGTCGCGTCGTGGATCTCCGTCGGCCGGTACCTGCGCGCGTGAAGCCTAGCCGGCGGCGCGCCGCTACGCACGTGACGGCGTGCGCGTTCGCGTTCGCGTTCGCTAGCGGCCTCGTACCCGGGCCGGCGGCCGCGCGCGGTGACGCGCTCTCGGCGCAGCAGGCGAAGATCCGCGACACGCAGTCGCGGCTCTCGCAGAAGCGCCACGATCTCGTCTCGACCCAACTCCGCGAGGAGCATCTGCGCTCGCAGCTCGCCGAGACGGAACGCGGCATCTCGCGCGTGACGGCGTCGCTCGGCACGCTGTCGGCGCAGGTCCACGGCAACGAGCGGCGGATCGCATGGAACCAGGTCCAGCTCGGCGCCGCCGAACGCACGCTCGCGCTGCACGACGGAGCGCTGCGCCGCCGGCTCGTCGACGCGTACGAGCGGGGCAACGTCGATTACCTGAACGTCCTCTTCTCCGCGACATCCTTCAGCGAGTTCGTCGAGCGCTGGGACGACATCCGGTTCCTCGTCGCCGCAAACCAGCGCACCGTCCGCGACCGGCGCGAAGCCGAACGAGCGGTCTCCGGCGCTCGCCGCCGGCTCGAGGGTCAGCGTCTCACCCTCGACGCCGCGGTCGCCGAGCGGCAGCGAGCGCGCGCGCAACTCGCCACACTGGACGACCAGCGCACGTCGCTCGTCGCCGTCGCGGACGCGCAGCGCGTCTCCGTCACGCAGCAAGTCACGGAGCTCGAGGAGACGACCGCCGCCGAGGAGGCGCAGCTCGAAGCATTGATCCGCGAGCGGCAGCGGGAAGAGGCGGAGCGACGCGCCGCGGAGGACGCGGCCCGGCGCCGCGCGGCCCAGCTCGCGGGCCAGGAGCTCGCGCCGCAGCCGAACCAGGGCGCGCCCGGCACTTTCAGCTGGCCCGCGTCGGGTCCGATCACCTCGCCCTTCGGCATGCGGACCAATCCCGTCGAGGGCGGTTTTCGCATGCACACCGGCATCGACATCGGGGCGCCGATGGGCGCGACGATCACGGCGGCGGCCGCCGGACGCGTCATCTTCGCCGGCGTCTACGGCGGCTACGGCAACGCGATCATCATCGATCACGGGGGCTCGACCTCGACGCTCTACGGCCACTGCTCGCAGCTCTTCGTCTCCCAAGGTCAAGACGTGCAACGCGGTCAGGCGATCGGCGCGGTCGGGTCGACCGGCCACTCGACCGGGCCCCATCTCCACTTCGAGGTCCGCGTCGACGGTCAGCCGGTCGACCCGACCTCGCGCCTGCGCTAGTCCCGGGTTTTACCGCCGCACTCGTGCGGAACAAGCCGAGAACCGAAACCGTACAGAGCGCACCCCCACGCCTGCCGGAAGCCGCAGGTCGGGCGTCCAACACCCTGTCCCCTCCTCCGCATCAGAGAGACGACCAGCTTCTTGCAACGATCGATCCGGGTCCTGACGGCCGCCTTTGCCATCGCGGTCGCATCGCTCGCGGGCGCTCTCTATCTCGGCCACGAGCGCGCCGTCCACGACTCCGGCGCGTCGCTCGGCGTCTCCGGCGCGAACCTCGCCTCGCTCGACATCTCGGCGCTCCTCGGCGATCCGAAGACCGCCGATCGCCGCATGCTCGACGAGGCGTTCCACAAACTCGAGTACACGTATTACAAGCCGTTCTCGGCGCAAGTGCTCGTGACGGGCGAACGGCGCGGGTTACTCGCGGCGCTGAAGCGCCTGCATGCGAGCGACGCGACGATTCCGGCGCTCGTGGCGAACGGCGACGAAGCGCACGACCTCGCGCTGGTGGACAAGAATCTGTCGACGGCCGAAGCGCGGTTTCCGAAACTGGGCGCCGCGACCCAGGCCGATCTCACGCAGTCGGCGATCCGCGGCATGATGTCCTCACTCGGCGATCCCTATACGGTCTACCTCTCCGCAAAGGAGATCAACTCGCTCGAAGAGTCGCTCAAGGGCGGCGACTTCGGCGGCATCGGCGTCTACATCGTCCAGGATCCGCGGAACAAGCACATCCTCGTCGAGCCGATCGAAGGCACGCCGGCATATCTCGCCGGCATCAAGACGGGCGACGAGATCGTGCGCGTCGCGGGCGTCCTGGCCCGGACGCTGCCGCTGGACGACGTCGAACGCCGCATTCGCGGACCGATCGGCACGAGGGTCGCGCTCCAGGTGCGCAGCCGCGGCAAGGCGCCGCGGACGGTCGGCGTCACTCGCCGGCAAATCCTTGTCCCGTCGGTCCACGCGAAGATGGAGGACGGCTTCGACTACGTGCGTCTCTCCGACTTCGGGAGCACGTCGTACGACGAAGTCCGCAAAGCCTTTCTCGATGGCAAAACGAAACATGCGAAAGGCTACATCCTCGACCTGCGCAATAACGGCGGCGGCCTGCTCGATGCCGCCGTGCAGATCTCGAGCCTCTTCATCGCGGATGGCACGATCGTGTCGACGATCGACCGCGCGGGCGACAAAGAGAGCAAGCCCGCCCTCGGTACCTCGATCGGCACGGCGCCGCTGGTCTTGCTGGTCAACAAGTACACGGCGAGCGCATCGGAGATCACGGCCGGCGCGGTGCAGGACGACCGGGTCGGAACCCTGATCGGAACCAAGACGTTCGGTAAGGGCGTCGTGCAGAGCATCGTCTCGCTGCCGGACGGCGCCGCGCTCAAGATCACGACCGCGCGCTACGTCACGCCGCTCGGACGCGACATCCATCACAAGGGCATCCAGCCCGACATCCACGTCGATCAGACGGCCGAGTTGCCGATCATCGACACACCCGCCGACGTCCAACTCGCGGCCGCCAAACGCTTCCTGCGTTCGAAGGCCGCCGCCGGGACCTCTCCGGCTCAATAAGAACGGATCGACATGAAACGCGTCACCGCCTCGCTCGCCGCCGCCCTGCTGATCGTCACGGCGGTCCGCATCCCGTCCGCCCGGGCGGCCTCCGGCCTCTCGCCCGTCGAGACCGAAGAGCTCACGATGAGCTACTCGCTGCTGACCTCGGAGTACTACAAGAAGACGGACGCCCAGACGCTGCTCGACGGCGCGCGCGGCGGCATCGTGACGTATCTCAAGAAGAACGGCGTCGCCTCTCCGAATCTGCCGATCGTCCATGCGGCGCTCGGCGGCGACGATCCGGCGGCAAACGCCCATCAGCTCGAGCGCGAAGTCACGCTCGCGGTGAGCGAGTACGGCGGGAAAGTCGGCTCGCGCGAGCTGACGTACCAGGCGATCAGCGGCCTGCTCGCGAGCGTCCATGACAAATACACGGTCTTCCTCTCACCGAAGGAATACGCGGCGCTGAACGAAGGCCTCGACGGCGGCGGCTTCAGCGGCGTCGGCATCGTGATCGGCCTCGACGACAAGTCGAAGCAGCTCAAGGTGCAGGAGGTCATCGACAACGGCCCGGCCGACAAGGCCGGCGTCAAGAGCGATGACACGATTGTGTCAATCGATGGAAAGCCGACGGCCGGCATCACGACGCAGAACGCCTCGAAGGAGCTGCGCGGGAAAGAGGGCTCGCAGGTCAAGCTGCAGATCTCGCGCGGCGGGGCGAACGTCGATCCGATCACGGTCACGCGCGCCGTCATCCACGAGCCGAGCGTCTACTCGAAGCTGCTCGACAACGGCATCGGCTACACCCGGCTCACGGTCTTCGGCCTGTCGACCGCGACCGAGCTCACGAGCGCATTGACGAAGCTCGAAGCGCAGGGCGCCAAGGCGTACGTGCTCGATCTCCGCGACAACGGCGGCGGCTACCTCAATGCCGCAATCGACGTCAGCTCGAAGTTCATCCCGACGGGTCCGATCGTCTCGGTCGAAAATCGCGGTGGGCAGAACACGTCATACGATGCGAACAACACGTCGATCGTGCCGCGCCCGCTCGCCGTCCTCGTCAACAAGTACACGGCCTCGGCCTCCGAGATCACGTCGGGCGCGATCCAAGACGAAGGCGTCGGCAAACTGATCGGCGAGCGGACCTATGGGAAGGGCGTCGTCCAGACGATCCATCCGCTCGAGGACGGCTCCGCCGTGAAGATCACGACGGCCCGCTACCTGACGCCGAACGGCCGCGACATCAACCTGGTCGGCATCCAGCCCGACATCTCGACGCCCGAACCGAAGACCTCCCGCTTCGGCGATCTCGCGAAGGATCCGCAGCTCCAAGCGGCCGTCCAGTATCTGCAGGGCCGGATCGCCGCCATCGGCACCTAGCCCGCCCCTGCCTTCCAGCGGACGAACGGCTCCCTGCGGGGAGCCGTTTTTCGTCAGGCGGCGCGGACGATCGCCGCCGCGACTTCGCCGAAGTCGTCGAAGGGGTCGTACGGAACGCCCCGCTCGAGCAGGACGCGCTCGAGGAGCTTGCCGCGTTTCACGAAGCGACGGTCGGCTTCGAGAGCGGCGTCGAGATCCGAGCGGCCGTCGCCGGCGAAGACGGCGAACGAGCCGCGCGCCTTCGCATCTCGCACGACGCGCGCTTTGTCGGTGCCGTTGTCCACGGGGTCGCGAAAGGTGATCTGCCAGCCCCCCAGACGCGCGTCGACGGCGTTCGCGATGACAGGTATCTGCAGACCGTGGCGCGCGAGACGGCGCACGATGAGCGGTTCGACGCCCGAGCTCACGACGGTTACATCGATCCCGCTGCGCCGGCAACGTGCGACGAACGGGGCGAAGGTGGGGTCGAAGCCGATCTCGCGTTCGAGGTGCGCCTCGGCCTCCTCGAACGTCAGCCGGACGTACGAGGCCTCGAGGGCCAGAGCCCCCCGCAGACTGATTTCGTGCCGGTCGAGCCGCGCTTCGATCCGCAGCCACGCCTCGTCGCCGGCGAAGCGGCGGACGAGGACGTCGAACGTATCGGCGTCCGTGATCGTCCCGTCGTAGTCGACGAAGACCTCGACGCGCACTATTTCTTGCGCGTCGAGGTGCTCGACTTCTTTCGAGCGGGGGCCGCCTTCTTCGCGGCCGGAGCCTTCGCGCGCGCCTTTACGGCGGCGGCCTTCCCTGCGGCGGCGCGCTTCGATGCGGCGGCGGGCTTCGCTGCGGCGGGCTTCGCCGTCACTCTGGCGCGCGGCGCCGCCTTGGAGGCAGGCGCCGCTTTCACGGCGGTGCGTTTCGTCGACGACACCTTCTTCGCGGCCGGCTTCGCCGCCGGAGGGCTCACTTTCGCTCGCGTCACCGGCTTCACCGGAGCGGTCGCCGGCACCGTCGCCGCGGCCTTCCCGGGCGGGCGCCCGCGTCGCTTCGGCGCGACGACCGGCTCCGCGAGGAGATCGCTCACGGCCTCCGGCTCCGCCCGTACGGCTCTGCGGCCGCGAGTCCCCGGCGCCTCGGTGTCGCCAGCCGCGGGCGGCAACGCGGCGGGCGGCTCGCCGACGAAGTCGTCGACCCGGCGTCTGCCGCGGGAGGGCTTGGCCAGCTTGGGCGGCTCTTCCGTTGCGCTGAGGCTCGGGGGTGGCGCGTCGACGGCGATCGGGGCATTGCGCCTGGCGGCGATGGCGCGGCCGGGCTCCGGCGGCGCGAGCTCGCCCGTCGCCTCGGTCGAACCGTCGCTTCCGACGCGGAAGATCTGCCGATCGGGCGCGGAGCCGCGTTCGGCCGTTGCATCGTCCTCCGGCCCGCGCGCGCCGTTGCCTTCGACCCCGGCGCCACCGCGTCCACGGCGGCGGCGGCGACGACGCCGGCGGCGAACTTCTTCGCCCTCGGCCGAGCCCTCGGGAGCCGCGTCGGCGGCGGCCGCCGCCGCGGCGGCGGCGAGCGTCGCGGCGGGAGCCGTTCCGAGGGCGATCATCGCTTCATCCGCGAGATCGTCCGCCTCGTCGATCTCGTCGTCCGCCTCGCTGCCGGGCGCGGCATCCTCCGCGAGTCCCGGCGCTGCGGCCGCCCCCGTTCCGGCGCCGCTGCGCCGGCGCCGGCGCCGGCGCTTGCGCTTCGCTTCGTCGGTCTTGCCGCCGTAGGACGCGTAACTCAGGCCGTCGCCGGCCGGCTCCGCGAGTTCGATGTCGGCGGCGCCGGCGAGCGTGCCGGCGACCGCGATCGGCGGGGCCGTCGACGCGCGGACCTCCGCGTGCTCAGCCTCGGCCTCCGAGACCGTCGAGATGCCGATGACGGGTCGCGCCTCCTGGCCCTTCGCGGCCTCCTCGGCGAGCTCCATCAGCTCTTCCGTCTGCTCTTCCGTCGTCAGCGGCTTCGTCCGCCCGCGTCCGCCGCGGCGGCGACGGCGCTTCGTCTCGCCGCTCATGGCGGGCGCCGTGACGGCGCCGCGCGGCTCCGCGAGGACGTTGCCGTCGTCGTCGATGTCGATGATCTTGATCTTGACGCTCTGGCCGGCGGAGTTTCCCGCACCTTCGACCTCGACGAGCCGGCCGTTGACGACGGCGAGCGCCGACGTCGGATTCGGAAGGCGCATCTGCACGAGATCGACGTCGATCTCGTCGCCGACGCGCACGCCGGGCGCGGAGCCCTCGCCGGGTGTCGAGCGCTCGATCTTCGTGCGCTCCGGATGCATCGAGGCATCGACGCGTACCGAGATCTTGGCCTCGACCTCTTTTTCGAGCGCCGCGAGCTCGTCTTCGTACCAGTATTCGATCTGCGCGCCGACGGTCGGCGGCGTCACGATCTCGATCGGCCGCTGCGCGTGGCCATTCGCATGCTCGTGGCTCCCGAGGCCGTCGGAGCCTCGACTCCCGAGGCCGAATCTCCGGAGTTGGCGGAAGGCGTCGATCGCCACCGTCTCGGGTGACATGACCGTGCCGAGGCCGCTACAGGTCGGGCAGGCGCCGCGGAGCTGGCCCGAGAGATCCTTGCCGACGCGCTTGCGCGTGAACTCGAGCAGCCCGAGCGCGCTGAACGATTGGATCGTCGTGCGCGTGCGGTCCTTGCGCAGTCCCGTCTCGAGCGTCGTGATGACGCGCGTGCGCGACGCCTCCGAGTTCATGTCGATGAAGTCGCAGACGATGATGCCGCCGATGTCGCGTAGCCGGACTTGCCGGGCGATCTCGGCTGCCGCTTCGACGTTCGTGCGGACGATCGTGTCTTCGAGGTTCTTGCCGCCCGTGAACTTGCCGCTGTTGATGTCGATGACGGTCAGGGCCTCGGTCGTTTCGATGACGATCGATCCGCCGGAGGGCAGTTTGATCGTCGGGCGCAAGAGCCGATCGACTTCCTCTTCGATCTTGAAGTCTTTGAACAGCGACTTGCCATGGTTGTAATGCTGGATGCGCTCGACGTACTGCGGCCCGAGGAGCCGCATGAAGTCGCGCACCTTCTCGAACTCTTCGGCGTTGTCGATCAGGACGCGGTCCACTTCCGGCGTGATGAAATCCCGTGCCGCTTTGTAGACGAGATTCATATCCTTGTGGATCAAGGACGGCGCCGGGGCGCGTTTGTACGATTCGAGGATGCCGTGCCACATGCGGATGAGCACGCCGAGATCGGCGATCAATTCCGCCTGGCTGATGTTTGCCGCCGCCGTGCGCACGACCGTCGCCATGCCTTCGGGCCGGATCATCTTCATGATGCCCTTGAGCCGGTTGCGGTCCTCGGCGCTCTCGATCTTGCGCGAGACGCCGCTGTAGCGACCGGTCGGCATGAGGATCAGGTAGCGCCCGGGAAGCGAGATGTTCGTCGAGATGCGCGCGCCTTTGAGCCCGCGCGGCTCCTTGACGATCTGCACGAGCACGTCGTCGCCGCGATTCACCTTCTCCGTGATGGTGTAGCCCGACCGGCCCTGCGTGATCTCGACGTCGCCGATGTTCAGCGGCGTCTTGTTGATGTCGTCGACGTACAGGAAGGCGTTGCGTCCGAGCCCGATGTCGACGAAGCTCGCGCCCATGCCGGGCAGGACGTTCTGGACCTTGCCTTTGTAGATCGAGCCGATGACTTTCTCTTCGCGTTCGAAGTAGACTTCGGCGAGTTGGCCGTCCTCAAGGATGGCGACCCGGTTCTCCCAGGGGTCACTCGAGATGAGGAGTTCGGTTGACACGTAAAGTGGTCTGGCCTTTCTTCGCTGAGGCCGACCGCGAAAGCGGACCGTGTGTTCGGGACGCTACCGCCATCGTGCAGTGCACGCGCGCATCGAATGCGCGACAAGCCCCATGCGGTTCCAAAAAAGCCTCGAGGTCCGGCGCGTCACGACCGCAAAGGGCGGCCGCGCGCATTCATGCACTCGAGATGGCCCTTCCTTCCCGGCCGCCGGCAGGGGTCCCTCTGCCGCAGGCGAGCTACCGGCCTTCCGCCCCGACGATCGTCGCGAGGGCGAGCGCGATCGCCGCTGCGAAGGCGCCGACCTCGCCGTAGATGACGTAGCCGCTCGGCTGCGCCGCGGTCGCGATCGTGAGCAAGAGGGCGAGGATCGCGGTCGCAGCGACGAGACGCGCGGGGAGGAGCCGGAGATCGCGGGGAGCGGCGGCGAGCGAACGGTGGGCGGTCGGGGACGCTGCGATGTCTTTCATGACCCGATCGTAACGCGGGCGCGGGGGGCGCGGCGTCCGTAAGATTACGGTCCTTGCGAGAACCGCGCGGCGATCGTGCTCAGCGGAAGAGCTGGTGCCCGGCCGCGCCCGCGACCGGCTGCTTCATCGAGAGCTCCTCCGTCGGCAGCTCCGCCTCGGACCACGCTTTGAACCCGCCCTCGAGGATGCGGACGTTCGCAAAACCCGCGGCGCCGAGCCGCTCCACGACGCGCCCGAGATCCTTTTCGTCGCCGTGGTTGTCGACGACGACCGTGAGGCCGTCTTTCGGCATCGGCAAGACGAGAGGCTCGGCGTCGAGCAGCTGTTTTGCGTCGTACTGACGCGACCCGGGAATCTGCTCGCCCGTCGCCTTCATCCGGATGTCGACGACGAAGGCTTCGTTCGCGTCGAGCTTCGAGGCCAGCTCGGCGCTCGTGATCGAAGAGATGGTGGTGTCGGGTGTATCGCTCATGAGCCGGTCATACCCACGGCGCGTTCGGTTTCGAGCTCGACGCCGGGCCTCAGAAGACGAGTTTGTCGCGCTGGAGCGAGATGTTCAGCAGTAAACCGACGGCGGCGAAGTCCGTGAGGACGCTCGATCCGCCGTAGGACATGAACGGCAGCGGGATGCCGGTGATCGGCATGATGCCGATCGTCATGCCGACGTTGACCGTGACGTGGAAGGCGAACATCGCGACGAGGCCGACCGCGAGGAAGAGACCGAAGCGGTCGCGCGCCGCGAGCACGGAGCGCATCGCACAGGCGAAGAGCGTCGCGAAGATCGCGAGCGTCGCGATCGAGCCGACGAAGCCGAACTCCTCACCCATCACGGTGAAAATGAAGTCGCGCGAGTGCTCCGGTACGAAGTTGAGCTGCGTCTGCGTGCCCTGATGCAAGCCTTTGCCGAGCAGCTCGCCGCTGCCGACGGCGATCTTCGACTGGTTCAGATTCCAGCCCGCGCCCTGCGGATCGGCGTTCGGATTCAGAAACACGAGCAGCCGGTTCTTCTGGAACGGCTTCAGAATTTTGTCACTACCGACGACGAACGCTCCGACTGCGGCCGTGCCGGCACCGTAGAGCGCGAAGTCGACGAAGTTCGACACGCCGAAGAACAGCTCGACGGAGAGGATCGCGAAGATGACGAGCGTCGTGCCGAGATCCGGCTGCTTCAAGATCAGGAGCGCCGGTACCGAGACGGCGACGAGGATCTCGACGACCTCGCGCGGTCCGATCCGGACCTTGCGCGCGAGCATCGCCGCGACGACGATGGCAAGAATGAGTTTCGCGGGCTCCGACGGCTGGAAGGTTCCGAGCGGTCCGAGCGAGATCCAGCGCTGCGCGCCGAGGGCGCTGTGGCCGCCCTTCATGACGAGCACGAGCAGCACGAGGTTCGCGACGTAGAGCTGCCGCGCCCAGCGCTGCCATTTGTGGTAGTCGAACCACGCGAAGAAGGCCATGACGGCGGCGCCGAGCACGATGTAGATGATCTGTCTACGCCATTCACCGAGCGGATCGCTCGTCGAGAGATCCGCCGATTGGATCAGGACGACGCCGACGGCCGACGCCGCGAGGGCCGCAAACGCGAGCAGCCAGTCGAACGAGCGATACCAGGGGCGTTCCATGACGAGCCGGGGTCAGGCGCCCGTGGGCACGGTGACGCGGGCGTGCCGCCGCCGCCGGCGTCGCGGAGGGCGCGCCGGCACGGCAGCGGAGCTCTCGGCGCGCGCGGTCTCGGCGTTCGCGACGGCGCTCGCGACGGCCGAGCTCTGCTGCGGCTCCTCGCGCGGCGGGGCGGCGGCGTTGCCGCCGCCGCTCGCGCGCGAACCGCCGCCGCCGGTGGGCGGCCGCGGGCCGCGGTCGCGGAGCGCGAGGATCGGGATGCTCGCGAGCATCGCGACTTCGCGGTCGCGCGATTCGAAGGTGACATCGGCATGGGCCGGATCGATCTCGACGTAGCGCGAGAGGACGGCGAGGATATCGGCCTTCATCGCCTCGATGACGTCGGGCGCGAGGGAGAGATGATCCGTCATGAGCACGAGCCGGAGCCGCTCCTTTGCCGTCCGGCTCGAACTCTCTTTCTTGAAGAAGCCTTTGAACAGATCGATCACGAGCGGCCTCCGAAGAGCGAGCCGAGACGTCCGAGGAAGCCGGGGGCGGCCGCCTTCGGGACGGGCGGCGGGGGGACGGCGTCGTCGCCGGCGAGCTTGGCTGCGATCGCGCGGTAGGCCGCGCCCGTCGCCGAGCTCTCGTTCCAGGCGAGCGGCTCGCCCTTGTTCGTCGAGACTATCACGTTCGGTTCGTCTGCGATCGTGCCGAGGATCGGCAGCCGCAGGATGGCATCGACGTCCTCGACTGACAGCATCTTGCCGCGTTTGACGAGCGTGGGCCGCAGCCGGTTGACGATGAGTTGCGGGCGCCACGACGGCGGCAGCAGCCCGACGACGCGGTCGGCGTCGCGCACGGCCGAGACCTCCGGCGTGCAGACGACGATCGCGTGGCCGGCGCCGGCGATCGCGTTCTTGAAGCCCGTCTCGATCCCGGCGGGACAATCGATCAGGACGTAGTCGAAACGTGCCTGAAGCGACCGCACGAGCGCGATCATCTTCTCCGTGTCGACGTCCTCTTTCTCGCGCGTCTGCGCCGCCGCGAGCAGGTAGAGGTTCTCGCTCCGTTTGTCGCGCACGAGCGCGTCGTCGAGCGTCACGCGCTCGTCGAGCACGTCGAGCAGGTGATAGCGGACGCGGCTCTCGAGGCCGAGCACGAGGTCGAGATTGCGCAGCCCGACGTCCGCGTCGATCAGCGCGACGCGGTGACCGCGCGCGGCGAGCGCCGCACCGACGTTCGCCGTCGTCGTCGTCTTGCCGACGCCGCCCTTGCCGGAGGTGACGACGATCGCACGGCCCATCTCGCGCGGCGGCGCCGCCGGAGCCGCGAGGGTGCCGTCGGGCTCGGAGCGCCGTTCCATCTCTACACCTTCCACAGGGTCCGCAACTTTCCGAAGAGACCCGGCGCCTCGAGCGGCGTCAGGGGGATCTTCTCGCCTTCGAGCCGGCGCGCGATCTTGTCATAGATCGACGTCAGCCGCCGCGAGTCGTCGAGGACGATCGGCTCGCCACGATTCGTCGTATCGATCACCTCTTCGTCGTCCGGAACGACTCCGAGCACCTCGACGTTCAGGATCTCGCGCACGTCCTCGACCGACATCATATCGCCGCTCTTCACCATCTCGGGCCGGATGCGATTGACGATCAGCTTCGCCGGCAGGTGACGTTCGCGCAGCTTGCCGACGACGCGGTCGGCATCGCGGATCGCCGAGACCTCGGGAGTCGTCACGACGATCGCTTCGTGCGCGCCCGCGACGGCATTCCGGAAGCCGCCCTCGATCCCGGCGGGACAGTCGATCAGCACGTAGTCGTGGAACGTGGCGAGTTCCTCGATCACGCGCGTGACTTGCTGCTCCGTGACGCTGTCTTTGTCACGCGTCTGCGCGGCGGGCAGCATCCAGAGCGACTCGAACCGCTTGTCGCGGATCAACGCCTGCCGCAGTTGCGCCCGGCCCTCGATCACTTCGACGAGATCGAAGACGATACGCTTCTCGACGCCGAGGACGAGATCGAGATTGCGCAGACCGATATCGGTGTCGACCAGCACGACGCGTTTACCGCGTTTCGCGAGCGCCGCGCCGACGTTGACGGTCGTCGTCGTCTTGCCGACGCCGCCCTTGCCCGAGGTGAGGACGATGCGGCGCCCGCTCACCGCGGCACCCGCGCATCGTCGTAGGCCGCAATCGCGATGCGCTCCGCATCGACGAAGGCGACCTCGGGCTGCAGGCCGCCGCGCGAGCGGCGTGCCGACTCGGCTCCCGCCGCGATGAACGTCGCGATCCGGAGTTGCGTCGCGCGCAGGTCGAGCGCGATCACGCGCGCGCCGGCGTCGCCCTGCGCGCCGGCGTGCGCCGTGCCGCGCAGCGCGCCGAAGACGAGGATGTCGCCGCCGGCCGTGAGCTCGGCGCCCGGGTTCACGTCACCGAGCACGACGATCGAGCCGACGTTCTGCAAGGCTTGACCACCGCGCAGATGCCCGCGATGGTAGAGCGTCGCCGGCCCCGAGGGAAGCGTCGCGACGGCCTGGCCGCGCGGCGAGGGATGCGGGGCGGGCGCCCCGGGAACGCGTTCGCGCGCCGCGACGATGCGGGCGCGCCGCTGCACGAAGTCTGCGCGCGCGCCCGCGAAGTCCGCATCGAGCGACCGGGCCGCATGCGTCAGGTCGCCGGAGTCCGCGGGCCGGATCGCGCGATCGAGCACGGCGAGCCGCGGCCCGGGACGCGCGGCGCGCCGGCGCGCGGGGCCGAGATAGGGCCGATCGTGCCGCGCCGCGAGCGCTTCGATCCCGGCATCGCCGGAGATACCGCGCAGGTCGATGCCGAGCTCGCGGAGCGCGCCCAGCATGAGCGCGAACTCCTCATCCGATGCCGGAGCGACCGCGAGGACGGCGGTGGCGAGGGTGCCCCGGTAGAACGCGGGCCGCTCGGCGAGCCGGAGCGCCACCTCCGACCACGCCGCCGCGAAGGACGGACCTTCGAGCAGGATCTCGAGGCCCTTCGGCGTCCCTCTCAGCACGAGAACGAACCGCTGCGCGTGAGTTTCATTGACCCGTCGGATTGCAACGCCCCCGCGGCGGGACCCTCCGTCCGCCGTCGCGCGTGCACAAGAAACCGCGGTTCTCCACAGCCGCTCCACCGCTGAAATCTCACGCGCGCCGCAAGCGGTCCCGCGGCTCGCGACGCCGAACGACGCGCTCCCGCCCGTCCGCCTCCGCCCGAAGGTTGCTATGCTACTCCGCCGCGTTCTCCATGCCGCCGTCGCCCTCGCCTTCGCAACGAGCCTCTTTCCGGCTCGCGCCTCCGCCACGACGACCGCCGCCGAGATCGCGCAGGCCCACGAGCAAGACAAGGCCGTCGTCGATCAGTACGGCGTCGTCGGCGATCCGCTGCTCAACGCGTGGTGCAACGAGGTCGGTGACAAGGTTTGGGCACAGACGGCACGCCACGACGTGCCCTACAACATCAAGATCCTCGATTCGAACGACATCAATTCGTTCACGATCGGCGGCGGGTACATCTACGTCAACGAAGGGCTCCTCGACTTCGTCCAGTCGGACGACGAGCTCGCGGGCGTCATCGGCCACGAGACGGGCCACAACGAGCGCCGTCACACCGTGACGTTGCCGGCGAAGGCCCAGCTGCTGAATCTGCTCTTCGGCGTCGCCTCGATCTTTTCGCCGATCCTGTACAACTTCGGCGGCATCGCGCAGGCCGGCATCATCGCAAAGCTGCAGCGCTCGGACGAGCTGCAGGCCGACGAGTACGGCCTGCTCCTGATGTCGCGGGCGGGGTACGACCCGGACTCCATGCTCTCGTTCATGCACCACCTCGGAGCGGCCGAAGACGACCACTCGGCGCTCGTTGACAAGTACTTAGCTGATCACCCGGGCTTTCCGGACCGCGTGAACCACCTGCTCGGCTACAAGGAACTCGATCCGAAGACGCGCACGAACGACCAGCTGCTCGTCCAGGCCCAGCACGATCAGCAGAGTTCGCGCTACAGCGTCGCATCGATGAAGTTCCAGAAGATCTTGGGCGCGGAGCCCGCCAACGCGACGGCGCTGCTCGATCTCGGTCAGTCGCAGATCGCTCTCGGCGAGACCTCGAAGGGCGAGCAGACGCTCGCCTCCGCGGCGCAGTCGGGGACCTCGCAGACGCGCGACGTCGCGCTCGCGAGTATCCGGAGCCTCCGCGAGAGCGAGGCGCGGTTCCAGCCACTCAAGCAAAATCTTGCCCCCCTGCGCGCCGCGCTCGCCGACGCGAAGCTGCGCGAGATGCAGTCGCTCGTGACGATCCAGACCCGCCGCGAAGCCGGCAAAGACCAGCTCAAAGCCGTCGACACGCGCGTTCAGAATATCTCGTACGAGATCCCGGACCTCAGCCGCATCCAAGCGCGGCGCGGCAGCCGGCTGGAGGCCGTGCTGAAGAACATCAACACGATGGGCCGCTCGATCGACGTCGCGTTCACGAAGTCCCGCCAGACGATCGCCGGCGTCGGCTCGATGGAGCGAAACAAAGAAGGCGGCCTCGTCAAAGAGGACGCCGACATCCTGCGCGAGATGGAGGCGCCGCTCCAGCTCGACGTCGTGCCGGCGCAGTCGCTCAGCACGCTGCCGTACTATCCGCGGATGCTCGACGGCTTCCAGGCGACGGACGGCGACATCATCCGGTCGCTCGACGCCTCTCGCTCGTCGCTTGCGATTCTCGACGTGGCCCTCGGCGACGTCGACACCTTCATCAAACGCCTCAGCCGCGCGAACTTCGACTTCGCCGGCGACATCTCGCAGCTCGATTACGCGGCGATGCAGCCCCTGATGCAGACCGCAGCCGACGGCCTCGCGAAGGCGGCGGTCGCGGGTTCGCAGGGCCAGCAGCTCTTCGATCTCGCGCGGGCGCGGCAGATCCAGACGCGCATCACGATGATCGGCGTCGGCTATCCGGAAAACCGCTACGCGACGTTCACGACGGCGCTCCAGCAGCGCGTCAAGAATCCGGGCGTCGACTACCAGACGATGGTCCGTGACGATCTCTCACCAGGTCAGGTCGCCGCCGCCGCGATCGTCGCCGCCGATACGAACACGACGCCCGAGGCCGTGATCGCCCAGGCGAAGACCGAGAGCAAGTCGATCGTCGACGTCGCAAACGAACGCGGCATGCACGCAAAGACGCTCGAGATCTTCCTCGGCCTCGTCTATCTCGACTACACGGACGATCCGTACAAGGAAGCGCACGATCACGCCTGATGCCGCCGTGACCGGGACGCCCGGCGGGTAAGGAGGCTGCGATGAAAGCCGCAACGGCCGGAGCCGCCGATCTCTACACGCTCGTGCGCAAAGGCCTCGCCGCCTCGAACGTCGGCAACGAGGCCCGCCGGCCGTTCCGTTTTCTGCTCTGCGGCGATCCCGGACTCGTCGCCGAACTCCGCGCGCTCTTGCTGTGGGGCCGCGACGTCTCCGTCCCCCTCGACGCCCCGGCGACGCTCGAGACGATCGATCCGCTGCGGATCAAGACGGTCGTCACGGCCGACGCGAAGGCCGTGATCGTGCTCGGACGGCCGGGCGACCTCGCGGGGGCGGGCGTCGATCTCCTCCGCCAGCTCCGGCTGCCGATCTTCGCCCTGACGGTCGATCCCGCGAGCGCGCGCCTCGCCCCGGAGGGCGCGCCTCTGCTCCCGACGCCGACCGCGGCGCCGCTCGCGGGCGAGATGGCGGAGTACGTCGTTCCGGCGATCGAACGCGAGGCGCTGCGCGCGCGCTTCTTTCCGCATCTCCTCGAGCGCTGCCGGGGCATCGAGGTCGCGGTCGGCCGGCGCCTGCCGGCCGTGCGCGAGACCGTCGCCTCGAAGCTGACGCGAGACGCCGCGATGAACGCGCTCAAGATCTCGGCCACGAGCGCGCTTGCTGACAATATTCCCTTACTCGGCATCGTGCTCGGCGCCGTTGCGTCGGCGGGCGACATGGTGGCGATCACGGGCGTCCAGGTCGTGCTGATGATGCAGATCGGTGCCGTCTATGGCAAGGATCCGGATGCGAAGCGCGTCTGGGAGATGCTGCCCGTCGTCGGCGGCGGCCTCGGCTGGCGCGCGCTCTCGCGTCAGCTCTCGGGCTTCATCCCGGTCGCCGGCGTCGCCGTCAAAGGTGCGGTCGCGTACGCCGGCACGATCGCGGTCGGCGAGAGCGTCGCCTTCTTCTACGAACAGGGCCGCCACATGACCTCGGCCCAAGCCGAGAAGATCTACGACGAACGCCGGCGCGCCGCGATGCAGTTCGCGCGCGAGATGATCGCGCGCCTGCGCTCGAAGCGGTAGTCAGCTCGGGCCGGGCCCCGGCGCCGACGCGCCGCGTCCGAGATGGGCGACGTACTCGAGGAGCATGTCGTCGTCGTACGCCGTCACGCGTTCGCCGAGCTTCGGTCGCAGGGGCGCGGCGAGCCGCGCCGCGAGCGCCCGGCGGGCCTTCGTGCCGAAGGACCGTTTGCGATCGACGTAGCGGTAGGCAAGTTCTCGCTCCTCGACCGAGACCCTGGCGAAGGCCGGATCCTCGTCGCCCGTCTCGGGCAGTCTCGGCGCGCGGACGTAGCCGCCGTCGCGTACGACGATCGTTCCCGCCGCAAAGTCGCCGAGCCGGCGGTTCGAGGGCGAGAGCAGCGTCGAGACCGCCGAGAGCAGGTAGAATCCGAAGCCGAACTCGAGCATGCGCACGACGTTGCGGACGATGCTCGCGGTGAAGTCGATCGGGAAGCCCCCGTCGCGCACGACGCGGATGCCGACGAGCCGCTTCCCCGGCGTCGAGCCGTTCCAGCGCCATTCGATGATGATGAAATAGCCAAAAAAGATTACGAACGTCGCGGCGATCAACAGCGCGTAGATCACGTTCTGACCGAGCGAGGTCGCGAAGGCCCCGAGGCGCGGGATCGCCGAGCCGATCCAAAACAGCAGCAGCGCGACGAGGATCGTCGCGAGGATCTGGATCGCGAGATCGGCGACGACCGCGACGAACCGGCTGCCGAGTCCCGCGAGTTCGTACTCGAAGGCGACGCTCTCGCCGGTCGCTACGCGCATCGTCCGTTCCACGTGCCCCGACGTCCGGGAAGGCGGCGGAGGAGTCCTGCGTCAAAACGCCCGTGTCATGCGCGAACGGAGCTTCATCACCCGCCACGAGACGACGTGGAAATCGCTGGAGGCGCTGGTCGATCGCGTCGAACGCCGCGGTTCGAAGACGCTCGACCCGCCGGAGCTGCGCGCGCTCGCGCTGCTCTATCGCGCGACGACGGGCGATCTCGCGGCGGCCCAGAGCCGCGACTACTCGCAGGATCTGCGGCGCTATCTCAACCGGCTCACCGCGCGCGCGCACGCCCACGTCTACGCCTCGAGCGCCCGCGGCGGCTTCTCGCGCACGGCGCGCATGTTCGCCGAAACTTTCCCGCGCGAGTTCCGGCGCTCGGGGCGGATCATCGCCGCGCTCGCCGGGCTCTGCATTCTCTCGGCGCTCGCGTCGTACGTCGTCACGATGGAGCGTCCGGCGAGCATCTACGCGCTCTTCGGCTCCGTGCCGGATATCAAGAAGTCGATCCACGACTCGAATTTCAACATCAAATCGGAGGCGCTCGTCACCGCTTCGAGCGAGATCATCACGAATAACATCCGCGTCGCGGCGCTCGCGTTCGCCGGCGGCATCATCTCGCTCGGCTACCTGACGATCTACGAGATCGTCACGACCGGCATCATGGTCGGCGGCCTCGGCGCGCTCTTCACGCAGAAGGGTTTCGGCCCCGATTTCTGGGCGACGATCTCGCCGCACGGCGTCATCGAGTTGACGGCGATCCAAGTCGCCGGCGCCGCGGGCATCCTGCTCGCAAAATCGATCCTCGTGCCGGGGCGCCTGCGCCGGATCGACTCGCTACGCGCCGGCGCGCGGCGGGCGGGCGTGCTGATGATCGGCGTCATCGGCATGCTGATGGTCGCGGGCACGATCGAAGGCTTCTTCACGCCGCTGCGCACGACGATCGCGGCGCGCGTGAGCGTCGGTGCGACGACGGCGGTCGGACTCGTCGCCTACTTCACGCTCGCGGGGCGGCGCCGCCACCCGGCAAATCTCCGTCTGACACGTATCGTTTCATCGTGAGGCCGCCGCGGAGACCCCGGCGTTCAGGCCGGGGAGGACAGCACCCCCGGCTTGCTCATTGAAGGATTGCCTCGCATGGCATAAACGCGGTATAATGTCGATGGTTGAAACTGCGTTACCGGTACCGCATCTATCCGACCGACGAGCAGGTAAGACATCTAGCCCGGGAGTTTGGTGCGGCTCGGTATGCCTATAATTGGGCGCTTCGGTTGCGTAGCGATTCGTTCCGCGACGGAGTGCGGCTGAACGACCGAAAGACCAGTGCGGCGTGGACAAAAGAGCGGCGATCGCTCTCGTGGGCATCAGAAACATCATGCGTTCCTCCTCAACAGGCGTTGCGGCATTTGCAAACCGCGTTTGTGAATTTCTTCGATGAGCGCCTTGGCTATCCGACCTTCAAGAAGTAAGCGCAGAAGCAAAGCGCGGAGTACACGCGATCCGCTTTCCAGTACGATCCGGCGACACGGATGCTGTCGTTTGCAAAACTGGGCGCAATGAAGGTGCGCTGGTCCCGGGCGTTCGTTAGCGATCCCACAACGGCGACGATAACCAAGTCCCCGTCTGGTCGTTACCACGTGACGCTGTGTCTCGATGAACCCGAGCCCCAGCCACTTCCAAAGAACGGCAAGGTCGTCGGTATCGATCTTGGGCTGCATCGCTTGGCGACGTTGTCCACCGGCGAACGAATCTCGAATCCACGGCACCAGGGGCGGCGACTGCGCGAACTGGCTCACGCGCAGCGTGATTTGGCACGTCGCAAAAAAGGTTCCGGCCGTCGCAATCGGGCTCGGCTCAAGGTCGCGCGCGTCCAGGAGAAAATCGCCGATACCCGCGACGACCATATGCACAAGTTGACGCTCGATCTCGTGCGGCGCTTCGACTTTATCGCGATCGAGGACTTGCACGTCCGGGGGATGGTGCAGATGCGCTCGCTCGCGCGTTCGATTTCCGATGTGTCGTTCGGCATGTTCCGAACGCTACTGGAATACAAAGCCAAGTGGTATGGCAAGCAAGTCGCGGTGATCGACCGATTCTATCCGTCGAGCAAGACCTGCTCGGACTGCGGCTGGATCAATCAAGACATGACCCTCGCGGTGCGCGATTGGGCGTGCAGGTGCGGGGCGAAGCACGACCGCGATGAGAACGCGGCGAAGAATATTCTGGCGGCCGGGCAGGCCGTGACTCCATGTGGAGGCGGTATCAGACTCGAGCGGACTCCGGTTCGTAAGAGCGCTCGTCGGCGAAGCGTGAAGCAACAAGGTGCTGCGTGAGCAGTATCGTTGGAATCCCCGTCCTTCAGGGCGGGGAGCATGTCAAAGCAGATTTCGATTCTTGATATCGAGATAGGTGTCGAGGAGCGCGACCGTCAGCCGCTGCGCCGGAACGTCGACGATGATGACGCCGCGCGAGCGCAGCGTCGCGATGGCCGCGGCGCGCTCGTCCGCGAGCGTCAGCGCGGCGCTCGTGCGGTAGGCCTCCGCCGCCGTCGCCGGGGGCGCCGCGAGTCCCGCTTCGATCGCGGCGTCGTTTGCGAGCACGCAGACGACGAGGTGCCGGGCGACGAGCGAGGCGATGCCGGCGACGACGCCGCGCGAGGTCGTCGGGTCGAAGAGGTCGGTGAAGAGGACGATCAGCGATCGCTTCGTGTACCGGCGCCGCAGCTCCGTGAAGAAGGTCTCGTAGTCCGGTTCTTCGAGCGCGGGCTGCAGATCGTAGGCGGCCCGGGCGAGCGCGGCGACGTGCGCGGCGCCGCGGCGCGGCTTGATCCAGAGCCGTGGCGCGGCGGCGAAGGCGACGAGGCCGACGTTGTCGTCCGCGGCCTGCGCGATCCGCGCGACCGACAGCGCCGCCGTCAGCGCGTAATCGAATTTGCGCTGCAGGCCGATCCGCGGCCACATGAGGCGCCCGGCGTCGAGGGCGACGACGACCTGCTGGCTCCGTTCGACTTCGTGTTGCTGGACCATCAGCCGTCCGCGCCGCGCCGTCGCCTTCCAATCGACGACGCGGAAGGCGTCGCCCGGGACGTACTCGCGCAGGCTCTCGAACTCGGTGCCCGTGCCGCGCAGCTTCAAGCGCCGGAGACCGCTCTCGACGAGCGTCCGTCGCCGCGCGAGGTAGCCGTCCCGTTCGATCGCGCTGAGATCCGGGAAGACGCGCACGCGCTCGCTCGCGGCATGCACGAAGCGCCGGCGGACGAGGCCGATCCGGTTCTCCGTCCAGAGATAGACGTTGCCGAAGGTCGCGGCGCCCCGCTCGCGCGGCAGGTAGCCGGCGCGGACGTGCGCGCCGCTGCGCGCCGCCACGCGCGCGACGACTTCGTCCGCCGCAAAGCCGATCGTCGGCACGGGCGTCTCGATGAGGCCGAGCCGGATCTCGGTCGCCGAACGATTCTCGACGGCGTACGCGAGCTCGCCCGGGCGCCGGAGCGCGAGGAAGCCGAGCGGCGCGCGCTCGACGCGCAGCGCCGTCTTCGCCGGGCCGCGCGCGACGTCGATGACGAGCAGCACGACGAAGGCCGCGAAGAGGCCCATCACCGGCACGAGCAGCGGGCGGACGAAGCCCGCCAGGCCGAGCAGCACGCTCAAGAACACGAGGACGCCGACGCCGCGCGCCGAGAGCCAGAGCGCCGGAAAGACGGGCCGGATCACGAGGCGCGCAGCGCCGCCTCTTTCGGCACCTCGACCGTCGCGAGGATGCGTTCGACGACGACGTCGGCCGTGACGCCTTCGATATCGGCCTCCGGCCGCACGATCAGCCGGTGCGGCAGGACGAAGGGGGCGACGGCCTTCACGTCGTCGGGCGTGATGAATTCGTGCCCATCGATCGCCGCTGCGGCTTGCGCGGCGAGCAGCAACGCGATCGACGCGCGCGGGCTCGCGCCGAGCGAGAGATCGCTCGAGCCACGGGTGCGCGCGACGATCTGCTGGACGTAATCGCGCAGCGCCGGCGCGACGAAGATCGTGCGGACGTCCGCGCGCGCGGCGAGGACGCCTTCGGGCGTCGTGACGGCGACCGCGCCCGCACCCGCGAGGTCGCGGGCATCGAAGCCCTGCGCGACGCGCGCGAGCAGGGCACGTTCTTGCTCGATGCTCGGATAGGTCGTGCGCGCGCGCACGAGAAACCGGTCGAGCTGCGCCTCCGGCAGCGGATAGGTGCCTTCGAACTCGATCGGATTCTGCGTCGCGCAGACCATGAAGAGCGGCGGCAGCGGCTGCGAGTCGCCGTCGATCGTCACCTGGCGCTCCTCCATCGCCTCGAGCAGCGCCGACTGCGTCTTCGGCGGCGTCCGGTTGATCTCGTCCGCGAGCACGAGACTGGCAAAGATCGGTCCCCGGCGCAGCGCGAACTCCGTCGTCTGCGGATTGAAGACGGTCGTGCCGATGACGTCGGCCGGCATCACGTCGGGTGTGAATTGGATGCGCCGGAAATCGACGCCGAGCAACGTCGCGAGCATCCGGACGAGCAGGGTCTTCGCCGTACCGGGGACGCCTTCGAGCAAGACGTGCCCGTTCGCGAGCAGCGCGACGAGCAGCGCGAAGATCGTCCGCTCGTTGCCGACGACGACGCTCGAGAGACCCTCCTCGAGGCTGCGGGCGAGCTTAGTTGCGCGACCGGCCATGGGCGTAGTCCTTTCGAAGACGTTGCGCGAGCGTCAGCCCGCGGACGAGGGCGAGGTCGTCGATCTTCGCGAGCCCCGGCATCGCGAGCAGTTCGCGGAAGTCGGCGCGATCCTGCGTCGAGCGCAGGCGCTCCGCGACCTCGTCCGGGGATGCCGATGCGAGGAAGCCGGCGGAGGTCGCGACCGTGCGACGCACCGAGGCGACCGCGTCTTCGAGCGACGCGCGCGCGGCGCCGTTGCGTTCGAAGAGCCCGGCGAGCGAATCGATGAACTCGACCGAGGTCGGCTCGCGTGCGAACGGTAGCACCGGCGGCCCGAGCCGCACCGAGGCCCCGGCGATCGCGACGAGCACGGCGAGCAGGACGATGAGGATCGCGATGAAGAGCGGCTGCGGGATCACCTGCCACCAGGTCTCGGGCGTGAGATAGCCATGCGGCACTTCGTCGAAGGCGACCGCGCCGGTGCCGGCGAGGGCGAGCGCGAGCCGCGCGTGATCGAACCGGCCGATCCGCGCGTTGTCGAACAGCGACTCGTCCAGCACGGCCGTGACGTCGCCGCGGCCGAGCGCGTACCGCACGACGAGCTCGCCCCTGCCGTCGCCGACGAGTGAGGAAAAGCGCTTGCCGCGAGCCGGGTACCAGCGGAGATGCGAGCGCGGATCGACGAGCCCGACGCCGGCGTCGCGCAGGGCCGGCGCGAGGCGCAGGACGCCGACGACGCAGCCGCACCGGACGCGGAAGCGCTTCGCATAGCGGTCGTCGGCCGCGCCCGGAGCGAACAGGGCCGCGAGGCCGCGCGGCCGCGGCGGCGGCGTCGCATGCGTCCGCTTGGCCTTCGGCGGCAGTGGTCGCGGCGGTACGGTCGCGGGGAGCGAGAAGAGGCCGGCGGCCGAGGCGTCGTCGTCGTGGCCGAGATAGAGCAGATGACCGCCCGCCTCGACCCAGCTCTGCATCGCGGCGAGGTCGGCGGCGGAGGGGCCCGGGAGGGGCCGGTCCTCCGGCGGTTCGGCGTAGATCAGCGTGCGCGTCGAGGCGTCGAGAAAGACCGCGTGCCGCTCGAACGTCGTGACGGACAGACCTTCGCGGAGCAGGAGCTCGTCCCAGGCGCGATAGCCGAGCGGATCGACGCCGTACGAGGTGTAGCCGCCCTCGCTCTGCGGCCGCTCCGTCCCCTGCTGCGCGAGCGCGAGCAGGGTCGCGACGACGAAGAGGATCGCGAAGGCGATCGCCTCCGGGCGGCGCGTCACCCGGCCCAGCGCCGCCGCCCGTTCGCGCAGCGTCACGTGAGGAGCGCGGGCTCGAAGGCGGCGAGCGCGCGGGCGGCAGCCTCGTAGTCGCCGCTCCCCGGCGGCTCCGGGGCGTACGTCGCACGCACGAAGCCGTCGGCGAGCGCGTCGAACGGCGTCGCGCTCGTCGGGCGCGCGCGGCGCACGAGCCGGCGATACTCACCGGGCGTCCGCGCGCCGTCGAAGGCGACGAGCGCCCGCGCGTCGAGCATCGCGAGCGAGGCGCGGAAGAGCCCGGCGATCGCCGCCGCGAACTCGCCGCGGGCAGCCGCCTCCGCCGCCCGGCGACGCCAATCGACGCTCGTCCCCGCGCGGTCGATCAGCCGCTCGGCGAAGAGGCCCGGGGCCTCACGGCGCGCCCGCGTGAAGGCGAGGACCGTCCGCACGAGCAGGACGACGACGAGCAGCACGATCGCGACGTCGATGCCGATGCCGATCCAGCCGCCGATGTTCGAGACCGCGCCGAAGCCGTTGCCGATCAATTCGAAGGCTCGCTGGAGCGGTTTCCAGAGGTGCTCGACCGCCCACGCCCGGACCGGCTCCCAGACGTCGACCGGCGCCGGCGCGGCCGCCTGCGGCGGCGGATGAAAGCGGCGGTCCCGGAGGATCGTGCGGACGACCTCGTTCGGATCGCCGGCGCGCCACGTCATGACTGCGGCGCGAGCGCGGGTGCCGCCCCGGCGGCGAGTTCGAGGTCGAGGCCGTCTTCGCGCACGCGCAAGTCGAAGTAGAAGACGACCATCACGACCGTCGTGAAGATCTGCGTGACGATCCCGAGCAGCGTGACGTAGAGCGTGCCGGCGACCGGACTCAGCGCCGAGAGCAGGACGCCGCCGGCCGAGGTCGCGATCGTCAGACCCCCGATCACGAGGCCGTAGACGAGGCCGACCAGCAGCGAGCGCCGGATCCCGATCCCCGAAAAGACGCGGCGGAGCGCCGAGACGAACGCATCGAGGAACGAACTCCGCTCGACGACGCAGGCGACGATCGAGATCTGGTAGCCGAGCACGAGCAGCGTCACGACCCCGATCACGACCAGCAGCGCGGCGACGCCGGCGATGACGCCGAAGACGATCCCGGCGACCTTGAAGATCGTCCCGAGCGCGACGACGCCGACCGCGATGATCGCGAAAGGAATCGCGATGCCGATATAGGCGATGATCGCCGCCACGACCCAGACGAGATTCAGCAGGATGAGCGGAAACCAGCGCCCGAGGGCGATGCGGTAGCATTCGCGGAACGAGATCCGGCCGCCGAAATACAGCGTCGTGCTCCCGACGACGAGCGCCGCGACCGCGAGCGGCAGGAGGATCAGCGGCAGCACGATGCCGAGCGGCAGCCAGGGCGACTGCGTGGCGGAGAGCGTCCGCAGCACGTCGTCCGACGACGAGCCGCCCGTTCCGATTTTGAGCAGGGTGTGGATCTGCTGGCCGAAGATCGCGAGCGAATAGTAGCTCGCGATCCCCCGCGGGATCTCGACGATCAGGACGATCAGACCGAAGAGCGCGAAACCGCGCACGCAGAGCGTCACGGTTCGGTCCAGGATCTCGCCGAGGCCGAGCGGCCGCAGCGGCGGCGGGACCGGAGGTGCGGATGTCACGGAGCGACGGCCCTTTCCGGATCGGAGGCTACGGTTCAGTGGCGGCACTTCGGCATCGGCGAGACGGGCTCTTCTCAGATCGGCCGGCGGCCTTCGAGGGCTTTGGCGAGCGTGACTTCGTCCGCGTAGTCGAGGTCGCCGCCGATCGGCAGCCCGTACGCGAGACGCGTGACCGTGACCCCGCTCGGCGCGATCAGCCGCGAGAGGTAGAGGGCCGTCGCTTCGCCTTCCGCGTTCGGATTCGTCGCGATGACGATCTCGCTCGCGTGCTCGCTGCCGACGCGTTCGATCAGTTCGCGGACGCGCAGCTGCGCGGGTCCGATGCCGTCCATCGGCGAGATCAGGCCGCCGAGCACGTGGTAGCGTCCGCGGTACGCGCCGCTGCGCTCGATGGCGAAGATGTCCTTCGCCTCGGCGACGACGCAGAGCAGCGACCGGTCACGACGCTCGTCCGTGCAGAAGACGCACGGATCGTCCTCCGTGATCGAAAAGCAGCGCGAGCAGAGGACGACCCGGTCTTTGACCGCGAGGATGGCGTCGGCGAGCAGCTGCGCCTCGGAGCGCGGCCGATTGAGCAGATGGAAGACGAGACGCGCCGCCGTCTTCGGTCCGACGGTCGGCAATTTCGAGAACTCGTTGATCAGGCTCTGGACCGGACCCGCGATCGTCGTCAGCTACATCAACCCCGGAATCTTGAGGCCGCCCGTCACGGAGCCCATCCGCTTGCTCGAGGTCTCCTGGACCTTCGCGACGACGTCGTTCAGCGCGACGAGGACGAGGTCTTCGAGCGTCTCGAGCTCCTCCGGGTCGACCGCGTCCTTTGCGATCTTCACGGATTTCGTGACGAACTCGCAGCTCATCTCGATCGTGACGAGCCCGCCGGCCGCCGTGCCCGTGACGACCGTCCCGGCAAGCTCCTCCTGCGCGCGCGCCATCTCGGCTTGCATGCGTTTGACCTGCTGCATCATCTGCTGTTGCTGGTTCATCGCGACTCCATCTCCCCGATCGTCTTGCGCGCGTAATCCAAGAGGCCGAGTTCGCCGTCATCCGCGCCGAGGCTTGCGGCATGATGGCCGAAGCCCGCGCGCGGAGCGGCTTCCGCCGGCCGCGGCGGGGCGCCGGCCGGCCCCGCGGGCGGCGGCGGCGGCGGCGGCTCGCCGCTCCCGATCCGGAACGAGACGCGCAGGGGGGTGCCGGTGGCGCTCGCGATCGCCGCCTCGAGGGCGGGCAGGTTATCGCGCAGCACGGCCTCCATCGGCCCGTTCGGCACGCCGATCGTCAGGACCCGACCGGCGAGCGAGACGACGGTCGTCCGCGCGAGCGGCACCTTCAGCGTCGCGCGTTCGCTCTCCAGACGCATGCGGATGCTCGCCCACATCATGCGGACCTGCTGCAGCGTCGGCGGCTCCGCCGCCGTCGCGGACGGCGCGCTCGGCACGGGAGCCGCCGCCGCTTCGCGCGCAGGCTCGGCCGGCCGGGATGGAAGCGGAGGCGTCGCGTTCGCGAGCGGGTCGTCGTCCGGCGCGATGGCTTCCGGCCCGAGGTGCTCGGGCGCGGCGGGCGGCGCGCCCGCGAGCGGCGGCGCCGCAAGGGCCGACGTGACGGTGGGCGGTGCGACGGTCGGCGACGCTGCGGCGGCGGGCGCTGTGGCCGGCAGGGCCGGGGAAGCCGCGAGGCGCTCTTCGAGAAGGGCGAGCCGCGTGCCGAGGGCGTCGAGCGCCCGGTCCTCGCCGGTCGCGATCAACCGCAGGACGGCCGTCTCGAGTTCGAGGCGCGGGTTCCCCGACTGGCGGCCGGCGGCGAGGGCGTCCTGCAGCAGGCGCAGGCCCCGGACGATCTTCGGCTGCGGCGTCGCGCGGGCGAGGGCGATCGCTTCTGCGGCATCGGCCGGCGAGAGGTCGCTCGAGAGCAGCGCCTCATCGACGCGGGCGACGAGCAGGTGGCGAAACTCGGCGATCGTGCCGCGCACGAGACCGAGCATCTCGGCGCCTTCGTCGCTCGCCTCCATGACGGTGCGGAGCGCGGTCCCGGCGTCGCCGGCGAGGATCGCCCGGACGAGCGCGCGCGCGTGGGCGCGACCGGTCGTGCCGAAGGCGGCGTCGACCGAGCCCGCGCCGATCGTGCCCGCGACCGTGCCCCCGGCGAAGGCCGCGACCTGTTCGAGCATCGTCAACGCGTCGCGCAGACCCCCGTCCGCCCGGTAGGCGATCGCCCCGAGCGCGTCGTCCCCGATCGCGATGCCCTCGGCATCCGCGATCGTCCGCATCCGCGCGATCATGGTCGCGACGGGAATCCGGCGGAACGCGTACCGCTGACAGCGCGAGAGAATCGTCGCCGGCAGGGCCTCCGGGACCGTCGTCGCGAGGATGAAGACGGCGTGCGACGGCGGCTCTTCGAGCGTCTTCAAGAACGCGTTCGCGCCCTCGCGCGTCAGCATGTGCGCCTCGTCGATGATGTAGACTTTCATGCGCATCTGCGCGGGCGCGAACTTGACCGACTCGCGGAGCGCGCGGATCTCGTCGATGCCGCGATTGGAGGCCGCGTCGATCTCGAGGACGTCGAGCGACGTCCCCGCGAGCATCTCGCGACAGAAGCGGCACGTGTTGTCGGGCTCGGGCGTCGGTCCGCGCTCGCAGTCGATGCAGCGCGCGAGGATCTTCGCCGCCGACGTCTTGCCGCTGCCGCGCGGTCCGGAGAACAGATAGGCGTGCGCGAGACGGTTCTGCTCGAGGGCGGTACGGAGCGTGCGCACGACCGGCTCCTGGCCGACGAGACCCGAGAACGACTGCGGCCGCCACGTGCGATACAGGGACACGCTCGCGAGGTTCGGCCCGCGCGGCGGCGGCGCCCTGTTTCGCGAAACATCGCACCGGGTACCCTGCGTACCAGATTCGGTCGCGCTCCTATGAGCGGCGACCCGAACGTCATCGAACGGAGCCGGCGACCCGGCTCCGAGGGCGAGAAGGAGTCCGCATCACCATGGCGCGCACCGCCGCACCGCAAACGAAGCACCCGGAAGCACTCGATCCCGAGGTCTCGTTCACGCCGGATCCGGCGATGCAGCGGCGTCTGCGCGACGCGCTTCTTGACAAATTCCAATTCGAGGACTTTCTCCCCGGTCAAGAAGAAGTCGTCATGCGCGTCATGGCGGGTCAGGACACGCTCGCGATCCTCGCGACGGGCGCGGGCAAGAGTCTCTGTTATCAACTGCCGGCGCTCCTGACGGAGGGCACGACGATCGTCGTGAGTCCGCTGATCGCCCTGATGAAGGATCAACTCGACATGCTGCGCGAGCGCGGCGTGAAGAACATCATCGCCCTGAACTCGACGCTCTCGGAGGACCAGGAAGCCGCGGCCGTCGCCCGCGTCGCGCGCGGCGAGATCGCGATCGTCTTCGTCACGCCGGAGAAACTCGAGGACGAGGCCTTCGTCGCCGTCCTGCGCCGGATCCAGACGCCGCTCTTCGTCGTCGACGAAGCGCACTGCATCAGTGCGTGGGGTCACGACTTCCGGCCGGCCTACCTCGCCCTCGGGAGCGTGATCCGGCAGATCGGCATCGGTGCTGGGGCCGAGCGCCGGCGTCCGACGGTCCTCGCCCTGACGGCGACGGCGACGCCCGCCGTGCGCGAGGACATCCTACACCAACTCGACGTGCCGGAGGCGCGCACGATCGTCAAGGGCTTCGACCGGCCGAACCTGCAGTACGAGGTGACGCGAGCCGATACGGAGGCGGCGAAACTCAAAGCGCTCAAAGAGCTCTTCACGCGCGGCCTCGACGGCACGGGCATCATCTATTGCGCGACGATCAAGAACGCGCTCGAAGTGCAGCAGTTCCTGCACGATCAGTTGAGCCTGCCGGCAGCCGTCTATCACAGCAAGCTCCAGAAGCACGACCGCGAGTCGGTACAAGAATTGTTCATGGCCGAGGCGATCCGCGCCGTCGTCGCGACGAACGCCTTCGGCCTCGGAATCGACAAACCGAACATCCGCTTCGTCGTTCACTACGATCTGCCGGGCTCCGTCGAAGCCTACACGCAGGAGGCCGGCCGTGCGGGGCGCGATGGCAAGCTCTCGCGATGCGTCCTGCTCTACCGCATGAGCGATACCCGCGTCCAGAACTATTTTCTGACGGGTAAGTACCCCGACATCGAAGACGTCCAGAAGGTCTTCGGGACGCTCGACGTCTTCGGCACCCAAGCGGAGGGCGTCTCGCTGACGGATCTGCGCAAGATCTCGCAGTTGCCGCTCACGAAACTCAAAGTCGTCCTCGCGCTCTTGAAGAAGGCCGGGTTCATCCAGATGCGCGCCCGCTCGCGCTACGGACTCGTCGAGGGTGCGACCGAAAATCGCGACAACGTGCTGAACCTAACAAATTATGACACGAAGAAGAAATACGATCAAAGCAAACTTGCCATGATGCTCCAGTATGCGGAGGTCCGTTCGTGCCGCCGGCGTTTCATCTTGAACTATTTCGGTGAGGATTTCGAGCGCGAGAATTGCGGCGCGTGCGACAATTGTCTCCGCGGCAGCGCGAGCGTCACGACCTCCGGTTTCCGCATCGCCGACGTCGTCACGCATCCGAAATTCGGGCAAGGCACGGTCGAGCGCGCGGAGAAAGACCTCGTGACGGTCCTCTTTCCGACGATCGGCTACAAGACGTTGCTCGCTTCATCCGTGAACCGAGACGCGAAGATCGCATAACTTCCCGCGAGGAGCAGGATGGAAGACCGCGGCCGACCGCGGTTCGGCGGCACCCCGAACGGACGAGCACCTCTAGCGGTACTCGCTTTCGTCACGTCGTGCGCGCTCGTCGCGTTCGGCGGCGTCGTGCGCGCGCAGAACGCGCCGGGCCCGAGCGCCCCGGTACCCTCGCCGGCCCCATCGCCGTATCCGCCGGCAGCCGTGCCCGGGGTGGACGGCGAACCGGCGCCCGCCTCCGCGCCCGCGAGCGCCGCGCCGGCGAGCACGGCGCCCGCGACCGCCGCGCCCGGGACCTCGCCCGGCCCGTCCGGCCCGCCCGCGGAGCCTCCGAGCGGCGCCCCGTCCCTGGAGGCCCAGCCGGCGCCGACCCAGCCGCCGATCCTCGTCGAGCCGCCCTCCGCCGGCGTCAGTCCCGGCGGCGCGCAGACGCTCCGCGTCGCAAGCGCCCTCGGCACGATCGTCGCCACGGTCGCGGATCCCGAGATCGCGGGCGTCACGATCGATCAGGCGGCGCGCACCTTCACGGTCACGGGGATCCGGGTCGGGTCGACGGTCGTCACCGTAGCGGACGATCGCGGCGAGAAGCGGGACGTGCCGGTGCGCGTGGCGGAGCTCGCAGGCGACGTCGCGCGCTCCGTGACGATGCGGCTCACGGGCGACCCCGCGACACCGTCGTTCATCGCCGAGCGCGCCGTCGCGGCCGCGATCGGGGCGGCGCAGGCGAAAGCCGGCGCGAGCATCATCGCGACGCAAGACTCCGTCCACGTGGCAAAGCCCCTGACGATCGACAACGTCACGACCGTCGACGTGCCCGTCATCATTCAGGGTCCGACCTACTTCACGAGCCAGGGCACGACCCGCGTCCGCGTCGAGAACGTCGCGGTGCCGAGCGTCCGGCCGGCCTCGCTGCTCGTCAGCGATTTCCCGGAGACGCTCAAAGCGAACGGCACGCTCTTCACGGCCGACCTCTCGAGCGCGAAGGCGTCGCGATTTCTCTACTACCACTACAACCCGGCCGGACAGCCGGACCGCCGGATCGTGCTGCTCGCCGAAAACTCCTCCGATCAGCCCGCTACCGTCCAGTTTATCTCGGGGGCGGGCGGGCCGTTTCCGAATGAGATGGCCGTCGGCCACGACTCGACGCAGCGCTTCCTCGTGCGGCTGCTCCAGAACGAAGGCGCCGTCGTCGTCCTGCCCCCGCATGCGACGCAGGTCGTCCTCGCGCAGCCGCTACCGGCCGGCATGGTCGTGAGCAACCTGCTGCAGTTACACGAGATCGCGGGCGCGCCGCTCCACTTGACGCTCCTCGCGCAGAACGCTTCGGATCCGGTCGGCGGCACGGTTCCGCCGAGCGTTCTGCTCGACGGCGACGTCCCGCACGCGCGCGGCATCTATCCGATCCCGGAGTTCTTCTTCGACTACCGGTACGACGCGCAAGGCCCCGATCTGCAGATGCCGATCGGTCAGATTCCGCTGCCGAATCTGCGTCCCGGCAACACGCTCGCGGGCGACTACGGCGTCCTCCAGTCCTTGACGATCCGCATGGTCAATTATGATAAACACAACGCGGCGCAGGTCGCGCTCTACGCCGATCCGCGCGGCGGCCGGGCGACGGGCACGTTCGTCATCGATCGCGAGCTCGTCCAAGTGCACGCGATACCGCCGTTCGCGCACTTCAAGCTGCGACAGTATACGATTCCGCCGCGCGCCTACGTCGAGACCGACGTCGTGACGATGCCGGAGGGCGGCTCGTCCTACCCGCTGCGGCTCGAGATCGCGCCGGACGACGGCAGCATCCCGCCCGGCCAGCCCGGCTCGCCCGTCTACTGAGGCCCTCCGGTCCCGAGCGCCTTCCGGTAGGCCCGCTCGAGATCGGCACCGCTCGCCGCCCACCCGAGCCGCGCGCGCGCCGCGTCCCGCACCTCCGCGGCATGACGCTCCGCGGCCGCGGGGCCGGCGAGGATCCGGGCGATCGCGTCGCGCCACGCGCCGGCGTCGTCCGGCGGCAGCAGCGGCGCGTCGTCGCCGACGACCTCCGGCAGCGACGACGTCTCCGCCGCGAGCAGCGGTACGCCCGCGCAGAGCGCCTGCGCCGCGCCGTAGCCGAAGCCTTCGTACCGGGAGGGCACGATCGCGAGGGCCGCGCCGGCGTAGAGCGCGAGCAGTTCCGCACGGCCGACGTATCCGCGGAAGACGAGCGTCGTCCCGCAGGCGCGCGCGAGCTCCGCGCAGCGCTCGCGGTACGGCGTCGGCGGCCCGACGGCGACGAGCGGCGTCCGGGAGCCCGCGAGCGCCCGGATCGCGACTTCGAGATTCTTGCGCCGCTCGATCGTGCCGACGGCCAGCACGTAGGGCTCGGCCGCCGGGCGCCGCTCCACCGCGGCGATGTCGCTCGCCACGCCCGGTGCGACGACGTCGACCCGCCCGGGATCGAAGCCGCCGAGCGCGAGCAGTTCGTCCCGCGAGAACGCCGAATCGACGACGATCCGCGTCGCCGTCCGATAGCGGGCGAGCGCGAAGGCGCCGAAATACCAGCGCGCGTACGGACGGACGTGGCCTTGCACGCGCAGCCACGCGACGTCGTGGACCGTGACGACGCTCGGCGCGCGGAGCCGGAGCAGCGGCATCGTTCCGGAGGCGAAGTGGACGAGGTCGGCTCCCGCCCGCAGCGCCGCCAGCGGCAGGAGCGCCTGATCCCAGATCACGCGGCGATCGAAGCGCCACGGGTCCAGGCGCGGCGCGTGGAGCGGCACGACCTCGATGCCGCGCGCCCGCAGGGCCGCGGCCGCCCCCGAGGCGTACTCCCCGATGCCGGTCGCCGTGCCGACGCCGAGCTGGAGGTCCAGGGCCACGCGCACTTTAGCCGCGGAGCTCGCGCGCGAGCCGCAGCACGGCCGGACTCGCGGCGTCGATGCGGCCCGCGCGCGCGAGGGCGTCGGCGGCGCCGCGCAGGTCGCCGCGGCGCAGCGCCACCTCGCCGAGCCCGGCGAACGCATCGGCACTCGTCGGATCGGCCGCCCGGGCGCGTTCGAAGAGCGCCGCCGCCGCGCTCAGGTCTCCGACGTTGAGCGCTTCACTCGCGGCGCCGAGCACGTACCGGGACGAGAGCGGCGCGAGCGCGACGGCCCGGCGATAGGCGTCGAAGGAGGCACGCTGACCGGCCGCCCGGTCGGCGATCGGCCGCCGGTAGGCGAGCGTCTGCGAGAGCAGACCGAGCCGGAAGTACGCTTCGGCGAGGGCGTCTCCGTCGGCGCGGTCGGCGCCGAGCCGCGCGATCGTAGCGCGCTGCAGCCGGAGCGCGCGGTCGCCGTGGCCGGCCGCGGCCTCCGCGTCGACGCCGCGCTCGAGCGCCGCGAGATCGCCCGCCGCGAGGGCGTCGCGCGCCGCCCCGGCGAGATCGCCGCGGTGCAGGGCGAGTGCGCCGAGGATCGCGAAGCGGTCGCGCGAGTTCGGCATCCGCGCGGCGTGCGCCGCCGCCGCCGCGTCGTCGCCGCGGGCGATGGCGCTGCGCGCGAGGACGAGCCGGAGCGCCGGCGGCAGCGGCCACGCCGGGTCGAGCCCGTCGACCGCGCGGGCGGCCGACACGGGTACGAGGCGCACCCACGCGAGCGGCGCGGCCGAGCGGCGCACCGCGATCGTACTCACTGCCTGCAGCGTACCGAAGACGGCCGCGAGCGCGAGGGCCGCCGCGACCCCGGTCCCCAGGGCCGTCGCCCGAGCGGAACGTCCCGACATCCGCTGAGTCGTTCGGTTCGCGTCGCGCCGGCCCTCGAGACGAAGGCAAGGCGCCGTGCATCGCACGGCGCCTCGCGTCCCCCGAGATCGCGGCCGGCTCGCCCTCAGAAGCGAACGGTGAAGTTCACGTCCTGCCGGTTCTGGCTGAAGTTTGCCTGCGAGTAGGTCTCGTCCGTGTACTTGTAATTGCGTGCCTGGAAGCTGATCGACGAGTTCGTCTTCGGAATCGCGTACGTGAAGTTTCCGGTATAGTAATCCTTGCGTTCCGAGATGTTCTGACCGAGCGTCGTCTGGTACGCGCCGCCGAAGCGCTGCGTCGAGTACGACAGGTTCAGCGCGAGATCTTTCGTCAGCGGCAGGGCGCCGGCGGCCGAGATCGTGATCTTGCGCATGTTGACGTAGTTCGGGAAGTAGCGCACGAGGCTCGTCCCGCCGAGACCCGCCTGGGCCGCCGTCGCCGCCTGATCCGGCGTGCCGGTCACGACGTTGAACGGCGTGTAGAGTCGCGAGGTCGCGTCGTTCCGCCGGAGCTGATCGTAGGCGCCGGTCAGGTTGATCTTCGCCGTCTGGTTGAAGACCGGGACGCCGAAGCCGAGATTGGCCGTATAGGTGTCGTCTTTCAGCGGGACGGTCGTCGTGAAGACCTGACCGTAATTTGCCGTTCCACCCGCATTCGGCGTGATCTCCTGCAGATGGGCGTACTGGAAGCGGCTCGTGAAGTTCAGGTCGGCGACGCGGAACGGGGCGTTCGCCGAGACCGTGACGCCCTTCGTGTTCGGCGTGAACGCCGAGAAGAACTCGGGTCCGTTCGCTTTGAGCGGGTTGAAGATCGGGTAGATGAATGACAGCGTATTGCTATTCGCCGCTCTGACGCCCGCCTGTCCGACGCTCGTGAACGAGTTGTCGTACTGCGTGTTGATCGCGACGTTGTTCGCGAAGCCGTCGAAGTCGGGGAAGTACGGCAGCTTGTAGTTCCCGAACTCGGCGGGCGCGTTGCCGTAGTAGCGGAAGGGCGCGCCGACGAAGAAGTCGGTGCCGATCTGCTGATACTGCGCGTTGAGCTCGACCTTGGCAAGCTTGAGTTTGCCACCCGCGACGTAGGCCGTATCGCCGAGCGCCGGCGTGTTGCGGTAGTCGGCCGTGAACTTGCTCTCGGCGACTTCGCCGAAGAGCACGGGGAAGTTGCCCTGGCCGAGGATCGAGAACGGGATCGGCACCTGCGCGTCGAGTCCGAAGACGGAGTCGCTCACGAGGCCGTACTGCTGTGGCGAGTTCTGGAAGACTTGGGTGAGCGCCCCCGACGTCTGCGTGTCGTCGAAGTCGAAGACGCGGTTGTACGTCAGGCCGACTTCGGCGCCGGCGAGGCCGTTGATCTTCTGGTTGAGACGCGCGTTGATCATGTAGCGCTGCAGGACCGAGTTCGACGTCGCGACGATGCCGCGGTAGGCGAGTTGGACCTGCGAGCCGGCCGGCAGCGGCGTGCTGAAGATGACGTCGTTGTTGGCGTCGTTGTACGTGATGCCGGGCAGCGTCGTCGCGGGGCCGCCCGTCTGGACGCCCTGCGCGTTGAACGTCGCGCCGTTGAACGCGGCGACGTAGACCGAGCCGTCGACCGCCTTCTGCGTGAGGAAGACGCCGGTGAGCACGCTCGTGCCCGAGTTGAACGTATCGGTGCGCAGCGCCCCCGCGGCGCCCACCTGCGTGTAGCCGTACTGCGGCGGCACGATCGGGAAGAAGTAATTGATGTCGCCTTGGGTGCCCTGCGGGTCGAGGACGCCCGTCTGCGTGTTGAGTTCCGTGTCGTCGACGCGCGAGAACGAGCCGTAGAACGAGGTCGAACCGAAGAGACCCTCGCCGACCGTTCCCGAGACGCTCGTGCCCTTCTGATACGGCTGATACGAGAGCGTGTACGGCACGCGGCCGGTGTCGCCGAGCGGCGCGCGGAACGCGAGACCGAAGCGCGAGCTCTGCATGTTGTCGAGGATGCCGAACCGGAAGTTCAGGTTCGAGATCGCGCCCGCACGCTTGATCGTGACGTCGAAGGTCGGCAGGATATCGAAGCGCGACTGCTGCGTCGGATCGCCGCCGTAGTTGAAGTTCAAGATACGCACCGGCAACGTGACGGTGAGATTGTCGTTCACCTGGTAGGCGAGGGCGAACTTCTCGTCCGCACGGATCTGGATGCCGGAACCCGCCTGCGTCAGCGGATTGTTGGAATCGTCCGTCGTGAGGAAGGCGTTGAAGAAGCCCGGCGTCGCGCCCGCGTTCCCCACGCCCGTCGTGTTCTTCGGGATCACGTAGCGCTGGCGGAACGTGACGTTTGGCAGGAACTGCCCATGGAGCGAGAGCGACTGGGCGAACTTCGTGCGCTTGTCGAGGTCGGCGAGGCCGTCCTCGAGATTGGCGACGCGCACGCCGAGCGAATCGAGTTCGTCCTTCAGGCTATCGATGAGCTTCTGCAGTTTGTCGAGATCCTGTTTGCTCACGCCGGACGAGTTTTCTTGGAGCTTCGCAATGGCGCGTGCGACCACGACCGCCATCTCGTAGCGCGTCAGCGGACGCTGCCCGAGGAACTTGCCATTCGGATATCCGTCGATGATCCCGTCGGCCGCGAGGCTCTGGATGTACTGGTACGCCCAATGATTGGCCGGCACGTCGCTGAACGGCGTGGCGGAAGCCGTTCCGCCGAGGAGCGTCGCGAGCGAACCCGCGATACACGCGACCTGGGCGAAACGTGCGAGACGTTTCATGAATCCTCCGGAAGGGTGGAAGCCCGCGCGCGACCCGGTGAAGTGTCCATGTTTGCCTTTCACCGGAGAGCGAGCGAATGCGCCCGGCCTTGGAGCCCGGACGCGGAAAGGACGCCTCATACGGAGCGCGTGCCGACCGTGCCTTACGACCGCGTCGGGACGACTCCTCTCGAAAATCGCATCTGCCGGCGAAGCGCAACGCCCGGTGGGACGGGGCTTTGCGCTTCCTTGTGCCTTCGTTAAGGTGCTTAACTTCCGCTTAAGTTCGAGGCGAGATAGCGTTCGGCGATGAGGAGCGCGGCGAAGTCGTCGATCGGCCGCGGAGGCAGCTGCATGCCGAGCGGGAGGAGCCGTCGCCAGCCGCGCGGCGGATGGGCCCGGAAGTAGCGCCGGCGGGCGAGCAGCGTCGTCTCGCGTTCGTCGACCGCGTAGACCGCGAGGCCGAGCGGCTGGAGGCGTGCGCGAATCTCGGCCGTGTGCGTCCCGCTGCCGAGCGCGATCGCGCGCACGCCGTGCGCGCGCACGAGCGGCAGCAGGGTCGCGGCGAGCGCCCCGGGCGCGACGATCCCGATCGCGAGCGGCTCCGCATCGACGGCGAGCGTCACCGCATAGCCGCACTTGTGCGTACCGGGATCGATGCCGAGGACGGGACCGGTCGCGGGCGCAGCCCCCCTCACCGGGGCGAACGCCCGAGCACGAAGACGACCGGAATGCCGCCGAGGTGCGGATAGACGTTGACCGCGGCGTGGACTTGCAAGAAGAACCGGCCGCTGCCCCGGCGGATCGTGTCGGCGGTCCGCTGCACGTCGGCGGGCGTCAGGTCGTAGGCGGTGTTCGGTGTGAGCGCGTACGGCATGCCGGCTTCGACCGCCGCCCGCGGCACTTGGCTCACGACCTCGTTGTACGCGATCTGCGGATTGATCGCGGTCCCGCCTTCGATTTCGACGCTCGCGATCGTCGTGTTCTTGCGGAAGACGAGCCGATCGGCGTACGGTGCGAGCGAGAAGTGGATCGCGTCGTTCGGGAAGAGATTCTGATCGGCGATATCGAGCAGCACGATCGGACCGCGGGCCAGCATCGCGATCGCGTTCGGGTCGTCGAGCAGCTTCGAGAGCGCCGTCTGCGCCGCGGGATCGCTCGCCCGGTCCTTGTGCGGCTTCAGGCCCTGCGGCACGAGATTGCGGTTCATGAAGGCGACGGCGGCGTCGTAGAAGGCGCCGAGGCTCTTCTCTTTCTCGGCCCGCGGCGTCGCGGGCGCGAGGACGAGCGACTGCGGGAAGAGCAGTTGGCCGCGGTTGACGACGACGTTCGTGTCGTGCGTCTGGCGTTCGAGGTCGTCCGCCTGCGCCTGCAGCGCGTTCACGCGGTCGTTCAGCTGGGCGATGTGGAAGAACGCCGTCTGGACGTTGGAGGAGACGAGCAGCGCGACGAGCGTCACGAAGAGCGCGATGCCCATGCCGGTCGCAACGGCGACGAGCGTCGAGGTGTGCTTCGGGCGCAGCCCGTAGAGCGTCAGCCGCCGGCGCCCGACCTGATGCCCGACGCGGTCGCCGACGTACGCGATCGCCCCCGCAGCGGCGACGATCGCGAGGATGACGAGGATGCCGCCGAGGATCGCCATCAGGCCTGCGCCGCGCGCCGGACCAGCAGCGCGCCGATGCCGCAGAAGAGCAGGTTCGGCGTCCACGCCCCGATCGTCGCGACGAGCGGCACGACGGCGATCTGCGAGGAGACGGCCGAGGCGATGCTCTCGAGGACGTAATAGCCGAAGCCGATGGCGACCGCGACCCCGAACCCGAGCCCCGCGCCTCCGCCGCCGCGGACCGGCCGCAGGCCGAAGGGCACGGCGATCAGCGTCAGCACGAAGGCGGCGAACGGCCGCGCCAGCTTCTCCGCGAACGCGGTCCGATACGCCCGCAGCTCCCCGGGCGCGAGCTGGCCCGAAGCGATGATATCGCGGATCTGCGCGCGGCTCATCTCATCGGGGTTGTTGCTCGCGACGCGCCGCTCGATCTGCGTGGCCTGCTCGCCGATGTCGATCTCCTGCACGGGGATGAAGCTGTAGAACGTCGTCGTGCCGTCCGGCGAGAACCGGTACTCGCGGGCGTTGTCGAAGGTCCAGTGGAGTTGACCGTACCGCGCCCGGTCCGTGAACACGACGAGTTGCGGCTGGTTGCGGGCATCGTATTTGACGAGCGTCACATGGAGTAGCGCGCGCGCCGTCTTGTCATATCCCGTAAAGTACGTGATCTGACGCCCGCCGTCCGGCAGCGGCGTCGTCACGGTATTGCTCGTCGTGACGAGCGTTCCGACGTTCTTGATGATCTCTTCCCGCAGGTACGTCGCGCGGTCGTTCGCCAGCGGCACGATGCCCTCTTGGATGCCGAGCGCCCCGAGCGAGGCGACCGTGCCGGCGAAGAGAAACGGCACGACGATCCGCCCGAGCCCGACGCCGCCGGCCCGCAGCGCCGTGATCTCGCTGTCGCCCGAGAGCCGCTGGACCGCGAGCAGCGTCCCGAGGAGCATCGCGAGCGGCACGATCAGCGTGAAATAGCCGACGAGTTCGGCAAGAAAATACTGGATCGCGGCCCACAGCGGCGCGTGCTCCTCCGCGATGAACTTCGAGGTCGGCAAGATCAGGGCGACGGCGAGGATCAGCGTGAAAGCCGCAAGGCCGAAGGCGAACGGACCCGCGAGCTCCGCCACGATATAGCGGTCGACGATCCCGGGCCGCAGCCGCCATGGCAGGTTCAAAGCCGGAAGCCTTCGCCGAGATAGAACTGCCGGGCGAGCGGCGAGGCGAGGACCTCCTGCGCGCTGCCCGAGACGACGATCGTCCCTTCGTTCAAGATGTACGCCCGGTCGACGATCGCGAGCGTCTCGCGCACCTGATGGTCCGTGATGAGCACGCCGAGGCCGCGGTCGCGCAGCTGCCGGATCATCACTTGAATATCCGCCACGGCGATCGGGTCGATCCCGGTGAAGGGTTCGTCGAGCAGCAGAAAGGCGGGTTCGGTCGCGATCGCCCGCGCGATCTCGACGCGGCGCCGCTCGCCGCCCGAGAGACTGTCGGCGCGCGCGCGTTCGAAGTCGGCGAGCCCAAACTCCTCGAGCAGCGGCCCGAGCCGCCGGTCCTGCTCGCGGCGGGAGACGCCGTTCATCTCCCAGATCAGCCGAATATTGTCACCGACCGAGAGCTTCCGGAAGATGGAGTTCTCCTGCGCGAGATAGCCGATGCCGGCCCGCGCGCGGCGGTACATCGGCCGGTGCGTCAGGTCGACCCGCTCGCCGTCCGTGCGACCTTCGAGCAGCACGCGGCCGCCGTCCGGACGCACGAGACCGACGGCCATGTAGAAGGTCGTCGTCTTGCCGGCGCCGTTGGGTCCGAGGAGGCCGACGACCTCGCCCTGGTCGACACTCGCCGTGACGCCGCCGACGACCGTCCGCGAGCCGTAGCGCTTGACGAGGCCCTCGAGTACGATCCGGCGTGCGGCGCCCTCCGGCGGCGGTGCCTCCGTCACGGACCCGGCGTCAAACGGACGTGCGAGAACCGCAGGTCGGCGTCGAGCGCGCCGCCTTCGAGGCGCTCGGTCGCCGTCGTGAGCACGACGTTGCCGCGGGCGTGGACGGTCTCGTCGGCATCGTCGTACTGCAGCGTGTCGCTGACGAGCGCGATGCCGTCACCGGTATGGGCGTGGACGCGTCCGCTCATCAGCACCGTCACGATTTTGCCGTGCGCGTTCACGGTTCCGGTCGGCGCGTCCGCGACGAGCGTCTTCCCGGTCAGCGGATAGAACGTGACGTGCGGCTTCTCGAAGACGCTGACGCCGTCGCCGCTCGGCGCGCGCTGTGCCGACTGGCTCGCCGCCTCCATCGTATAGACCGTCCGGTTGCGCTTCTGCTCCGTGAAGTGGATCGTCCCGCGGCTCGAGACCCGCACGGGCAGTGCGGTCGGAGTCCCGGACGGCGACGGAGACGGCACTGCCCGTGCGGCGCTCGACCCCGCGACGGGGGCGGACGACGGGTGCGACGGCGACGCGGCGCCGCCGCCGCAGGCGGCGAGCGCGAGCAACGCCCCGGCCGCCGCGAGCGGGCGCGCGCGGCCGCTCACTCGGCGAGTCCGTGCGAGGCGGCGGCGAGCCCGAGCGCGGCGTAGGGGATCCATACGAAGGTCATCTCCACGATGCCGATCAGATCGGCCATTCCTTGGACGAAGAGCGCCGCGAAGGCCGCGCAGATGGCGCACGCCAGGCGCCGATTCGCCGGCGGGGCTCCGGCGAGCCGCGCGCGGACGGCGCGGCCGAAGACGATCCAGCCGAGCGTGACGGCGAGCGTCCCCGCGATCCCGAGCTCGCCGAGCAGCGAGAGCACGACGTTGTGCGGATGCAGCGCCTCGAAGCTCCCGGGCAGGCCGCCGTTCGACGGGCGGACCTGCGGAAAGAGTTCATAGTACGTCATCGGCCCTGAGCCCGTGAGCGGGAAGAGCGTCGCGACGCGGAGGCCGGCGGTGAGCGTCGTCAGCCGCGTGAAGGCCTCGGCCGGATTGTGGCCCGCGACCGTCGTCCCGAGCACGACGGCCGCCGTCAGGACGACGAGCGCCGCCCCGGCGAAGGCCGTGCGCCGCGCGCCGAGGAGCGCCGCGTAGAGACAGGCACCGGCGGCGGCGCCGAGCCAGGCCCCGCGCGAGAACGAGAGCGCGAGGCCCGCGAGCGCGAGCGCGCCGTTCGAGACGGCGAGCCGCGCGAGCCAGCGCCGGCGCGTCGCGAGCGCGATGCCAAGGGCGAGAAAGGCGTCGAAGACGAGGAAGGCGCCGAACTGGTTCGTCGTGACGAACGGACCCGCGGCGCGGCCGTGGTTGAGCGCGTAGAGCGCGGCCGGACGGCGCACGAGATCCATGCCGATCGCGGCGAGCGTCGCGAGGCCGCCGACCGTGAGGTAGCACGAGAGCACGAGCGCGGCCACGGGTGGCCGGGCGTAGAACCGCACGAGCGTGAGGTGGAAGACGGCCGCGACGCCGCCGAGGGCGATCGCTTCGAGGGAGGTCACGGGATCGACGCCGAGCAGACTCGAGACGACCGCGGCCCCGAGCCAGAGGGCGAGCATCCGGCGCGAGGGCGCGGAGCCTGCGGCATCGGCGGGGGCGGCCCGGAGCCGGAGGAAGCCGAACGCGGCCGTGAGCACCAGGAGCGCGACGACGGCCGCGGCTCCGCTGCGGTCGAGGAAGAGATAGCCGACGGCGGGGGTCGGCGAAAGCGCCGCGAGCGCCGGATAGAACTGGATCGCGCTGAAGAACGCCGCGAGCGCGAGCGCGAGCGTGACGTCGCGGCCGGAGCGCGGCTCGGGCCGGGCGCTCACGCGGAGAACTCGGCGCGGATGGCGGTCGCGATCGCGGCGGCGCCGCCGGCGCCGCCCATGCGCTCGCGGCCGGCGGCCCCCATCCGCGCGAGGCGCGGCGCGTCGGCGAGGAGCGCCGCCAGCGCCGCGACGGCCGCCGCGGATTCGGTCGGGACGAGCGCGAGCGCCTCGCCGAGCAGCCGGCGCTGGCGCATGCGATACCAGCCGTCGCCGCCGCCCGGACCCTCGCCGCCGGCAGTCGCGAGCGCGACGACCGGCACGCCGGCGGCGGCGGCCTGTTCGTTCGCCGTCCCGGCCTGCCCGAAGGCGATCGCGGCGCCGGCGAAGAGCGGTCCGAGCGGACCCCGGCGGCCGACGACGCGGATGCCGTCCGCGGCCGCGACGAACGGCCCCGGCTCCGGGCCCGGCGTCACGCGCCAGCCGTCGAGCCGCAGGGCCGCGGCGAACAGCCGCGCGTCGAGCCCGGGCGCGATCGAACAGACGACGGAGAGCGGGCCCGCGGCGGCGGCGCGCGGTCGCACGCCGCGGGCGGCCGCCGCGCGGAGGACGCCGAGGAGCCGCAGGGCGTCCGCGTAGGCGCTCGCGCGGCTCCCGGGGAGGACGGCGATCCAGGGCGCGGCTGCTTCGACCAAGAGCGCCTCCGCGGCGCCGCGCTCGCGCGGCAGCGGGTCCAGCAGGTCGACGATGACGTTGCCGGGTGCTTCGGCGGCGAGCCCGGCCGCTCGGAGGGCCGTCGCCGTCGGCGCGTCGCGGACGAAGATGCGGCGGGCGCGCGCGAGGATGCGCCGCTCGCCGGGTCCGTACGGCGCGACCGAGACGCTCTTCGCCGTACCGACGAAGATCGCGGGCGCGGGCTCGCCGGACGACGAACGCACGAGCGCGGCGAAGCCGAACGCGTAGAGGTCGCCGACCGCGACGACGCCGTCGTAGCGTGCCCGGCGGACCGCCCCGAGCTGGCGGAGCACGAGCGCCGCAAAGCCCGCCGCGACGTCGCCGGCGAAGGCGCGGAGGTTCCCCATCGCGACGAGGCCCCCGCTCGGCAGCGCGGCCCGTGGACCGACGACCGGAAAGCCCGGCCGGTCGCGCCCGATCCCGACGAGCGGCAGGTGATCGAGCGCGAACGGTTCGCCGCCGGCGTCGCCCGCGAGCGCGGTCGCCGCGATCCGCTCGGCGATCGCGATCTCGCCATGACCGTTACTGATCAGGAGCACGCGGCGCATCGCTAGCCCGCGGCGCGGGCGCCCGCACGGCTTCCCCCGGCTCCCGCGCGGAGCGGGAGCAGGTCGAAGCGCGCGATCCGCGCGCGCAGGCCCGCGACCGGTTCGAGCTCCGTCCTCGACACGAAATGACCATACGGCCCGGCGTGGACGATCGGCACGCCGCAGGCGTACTCGGGCGCCGCGAGCGTGTCGTGGCTGTGACCCCCGAGGATCAGATCGAGCCGCGGCACGGCGCGTGCGAGCAGGCGGTCGTGCGCGAGACCGAGATGCGAGAGCACGACGAGCAGCGTCCCCTCCGGCGTTTCGGCGGCGACGCGCCGGGCGACGGCGATCGGATCGAGGAAGCGCCAGCCGAAGAGACGCTCCCACGGTGCGCCCTCCGGATACTGCACGACGAGCAGCGCGAAGACACGAATCTGCCAGAGACGCTCAGCTGTGCGCACCTCGAACCGCCGCTCGGCCTCGAACGGAAGCCGCCGGCCGCGCACGTCGACGAGATTCGTGCAGAGCAGCGGATGCCGCATCTGGCGCGCGCGCGCCGCGACCGCACCGAAGAGATAGTGGAACTCGCGGTTACCGACGGCTTGCGCGTCGTAGCCGGCCCGGTCGATCTCCGCGATGATCGGCTCGTGCCGCCGGTAGATCGTCTGGCTGCCGCGCAGCGAGTCGCCGCAATCGAAGAGCAGCCCGGGCTCGTCGCGCCGGAGGGCGAGAAGCCGCTCCGCGATCGCCCCGCGGTCGTGCAGATCGGAGGTGTGGTAGAGCCGGAGCGTCACGACGCGGGCCGCCGGCCGGCGAGGACGCTCGCGAAGGCGGCGGCGCGACGGAGCGCATCCGGCGGACCGAGGCACGCCCGCGCGGCGCGCAGGTCGGCCGTCTGCCGGCCGGGATGCGCGAGCAACTCGAGCGCGCGAGCGGCGAAGGCCGCCGGGTTCGCCTCCCGCTGCGCGAGTTCGGGGATGGCGAGCCGTTCGAGCAGCAGATTCGGCAGCGTGAAGTACGGCTTCGTCCAGACGCGCCGCGCGATCTTCTCCTGCGCCGGCGAGACGATGTAGAACGCGGCGAGCGGGACTTCGCGGAGCGCCGCCTCGAGGACCGCCGTCCCGGAGGCGACGAGCGCGGCGTCGGCGACATCGAGCGCCTCGCGGGAGCCGCGCACCACGCGCACGTCGCGGAACGAGCCCGGCCGCGCGAGGATCTCGCGCACGAGCCGCTCCGCGTCGGCGTTCGCCGCGCTGCAGACGAACTGCGCGAAGGGGCGCGTGCGCCGCACGAGCGCGCAGGCGGCGAGCAGCGGCGGCAGATGACGCTCGATCTCGCCGCGCCGGCTGCCGGGCAGGAGGGCGACGGTACCTCGGCCCTCGGGCGGCGCGGGCCGCGCCGCACGCGGCGGCACGAGGGCCGCGAGCGGATGGCCGAACCAGGCGATCTCGAGGCCGAGCGACTCGTAGAAGTCGCGCTGGTGCGTGAAGGCGGTCAGCGGCGTCGCGTACCGGCGGACCGCGCGCGCCTGGCGCGGCCGGTCGAGCCACGCGCCCGGCGGAAAGTAGCACAGGATCCGGCCGCGGTAGCCGAGCAGCCGCAGCGTCTTCGCGAAGCGCAGGTTGAAGGCGCCGAAGTCGACCATGACGATCAGCTCCGGCGGCCGCGCGAGGATCGGGATCGCGTGGCGCCACATCGTCGCGTAGAGCGGCAGGATGCGGCCGAGCGCCTCGACCGGTCCCATGCTCGCCCAGCCGGCCGTCTCGGCCGTGACGCGGAAGCCGGCGGCCCGCATGCGCTCGCTGCCGATGCCATAGGCCTCGATCGCGCCGAACTCACGCATCGCCTCGGCGAGCGTCACGGCCAGCATCTCCCCCGAGGGTTCGCCCGTCGAGAAGAAGACGCGCGGCACGCCGGGACGGGGCGCGTCGCCGGGACGGGGCGCGTGCGGCGACGTCGCCTCAGGGCGCGCGACGGGGACGGCCCTTCATCAGGCCGCGATCCGACTGCGCTTCGATGAACGCGATCAGGTGCAGGCCCTGCCCCGAGGTGACGCGCTCGCGCAGCACGGGCAACGCCTGCGTTCGGTTGAGTCCCGAGTGGTAGAGGATGCGAAACGCCTCTTTGAGCTCCGCAATCACCTCCGGCGTGAAGTTGACGCGGTGCAAACCTTTGCTATTGAGGCCGTAGAGTTCGGCGGGATTGCCCTCCGCGAGGAAGTAGGGCGGCACGTCCTGCACGATCTTGCTCATCCCGCCGATGAAGCTATAGGTTCCGACCCGGCAAAACTGATGGACGCCGGCCGCACCCGCGATCCACGCGTGATCCTCGACGACGACGTGTCCGGAGAGCTGCGCCAGATTCGACATCGTGATCTCGTTGCCGAGGACGCAGTTGTGACCGACGTGGGTGTAGGCGAGGAGCAGACATTCATCACCGACGATCGTCGACTGGCCTTCGCCCGTCGCGCGGTTGACCGTCACGTACTCGCGGATCGTCGTGCCCCGGCCGATCTTCGTATACGCGGTCTCGCCCGAATACTTCCGGTCCTGCGAGGCCGTGCCGATCGACGAGAACGGGTAGATCCGGCACGCCTCACCGATCGTCGTCGAGCCCGCGACGACCACGTGCGCGAGGAGCTGCGTCCCGGCTCCGATCGTGACGCGCTCGCCGACGACGCAGTACGGCCCGATCTCGGCGCCTTCACCCAGCACGGCACCCGGATGGACGATCGCGGTCGGATGGATCGCCGCGCTCATTCGGAGAAGATCGTCGCGGAGTATGCATCCGTGACGATCGGGGCGATCGCGAAGGCGAGCTCGCCCGAGCAGACCAGCTTGCCGTCGACGCGCGCCTCCGCCTTGATCCAGCCGAGATTCGAACGCTTGCGGAGCAGGACCGCCTCCATCTCGAGCCGGTCGCCCGGCACGACCGGGCGCCGGAACTTGAACTTGTCAACGCCGACGAGGTAGGCCATCTTCCGCTTGTAGTCCGTCGGTGTCATCGCGATCGTGCCGCCGAGCTGCGCGAGCGCTTCGATCTGATAGATGCCGGGCAAGATCGGCTGCTCCGGGAAGTGGCCGCTGAAGACCGGTTCGTTTGCCGCGACCATCTTGTACGCGACCGCGCGGACGTTCGGCTCGAACGCGACGATGCGGTCGAGCAAGAGTAGCGGGAAGCGGTGCGGCAGGATCTCCATGATCTCGCGCACTTCGATCGGAACGGTCTGGACGGTTCGCATTATTTCACGACCCGCAGCGTCGTGCCGCCGCCGCCCGGCGAGGCGAGCGCCGCCCGTTCGCGCAGCGCCGCCGTGACGACCTGATGCAGCTTGTGACCGCTCTTGAGCGCGATCACGCGCGCCGCCGGCCACGCCCCGAGCAGCGCGAAATCGCCGATGAGATCGAGCACCTTGTGACGCACGACTTCGTTCGGCCAGCGCAGCGGCGTGAGCGGGCCCTCCGGCGCGAAGACGAGCGCGTTCTCGAGCGTGCCGCCGCGGGCGAGACCCGCGCTCCGCAGCGCTTCGACTTCGTGCAGGTACCCGAACGTCCGCGCGGGTGCGACGTCGCGCACGAAGAGCTCCGGCGTGACGGCGACGTCGAGGTACTGCGCGCCGACCGGCGGCGCGTAGTCGACGCCGAAGCTCACGCGAAACTCCTCGCACGGCACGACGCAGACGACGGCGTCCCCGTCTTCACGCACGAGCGGCGCGTCGACGACGAAGCGCGCGCGGTCGGCCGGAAGCTCCGCGAGGCCCGTCTTCGCGATCGCTTCGGCGAAGGTGGCGGCGCTGCCGTCGAGGACGGGGATCTCCGGACCCTCGACGTGGATCTCCGCGTGATCGACGCCCATCGCGAAGAGCGCGGAGAGCAGATGCTCGACGGTCGAGATCGTCTTGCCGTCGCGACCGACGACGGTCGCCCGGCGGGTCTCGACGACGTACTCGGCGGTCGCGGGCACGGGCGTGCCGTCCGCGAGCAGGAACAGCAGGCCGCCGGTCGTCTGCGGGAGCAGGCGCACGTGCGCACCCGCGCCGGTGTGGAGGCCGACGCCGGCGAAGTCGAGCGGGCCGCGCAGGGTGTGCTGACGCATCACGCCTGCTCGAGAGCCCGCACGCGGGCCTCGAGCGTCTCGAGGCTCCGGAGGCGAGCCTGCCGGCGCAGCTCCGCCCGGTGGTCTTGCGCGGGCGTGCCGCTGATCTGCGCGCCGTCCGGCACCGCGCCCCAGACCTTCGAGCCGCCGCCGATGCGGACGCGCGAGCCGATCGCGACGTGGCCTTGGATGCCGACCTGTGCGCCCACCTGCACGTAGTCGCCGATCGTCGTCGAGCCCGCGACGCCGCTCATCGCGGCGAACGCCGTGTCGTGGCCGATCCGGCAGTTGTGGCCGATCTGGACGAGGTTGTCGATCTTCGTGCCGTTGCCGATCGTCGTCGAACCGGTCTGCGCGCGGTCGATGCAGCTGTTCGCGCCGATCTCGACGTCGTCGCCGAGCACGACGTTGCCGACCTGCGGAATGCGCCGGAGACGGCCGTCGAGGAAGACGAAGCCGAAGCCGTCGCTGCCGACGACCGCCCCCGGATGGAGGATCGTGCGATCACCCGCGATGCAGCGCTCCAGGAGCAACGCCCGCGCGTGCAGGATCGCGCCCTCGCCGACGCGCGCCCCCGCGCCGACCTGCGCTCCCGCGCCGATGCGAGCGCCGGCGCCGACGACCGCGCGCGCTCCGACGATCGCGAGCGCGCCGATGCCGGCACCTGGCGCGATCTCGGCCGTCGGATCGACGACGGCGCTCGGATGCCGCTCCGGCGGCGGCGGCGATTCGAGGGCCGCGAGGAGCTGGGCGAGCGCGGCGCGCGCGGAGGGCACGAGCAGCAGCGGCTTGCGCGCCGGGGACGGCCCCGGCACGAGGGCCGCATCGACGAGCACGGCGGAGGCGCGCGACGCGAGGGCGGCGCGCAGGTACCGGTCGTCCGTTGCGAACGTGAGGCTCCCGGCGCCGGCTTCGTCGATTGCGGAGATCCCGGCGATCGGCGTCGCCGGGTCGCCGACGATCGTGCCGTTCACGCGGGACGCGTAGTCGCCGAGCGTCACGGCGCTTACTTCGGCGCCGGCTTTTCGGTGATGTCCAGCATCTTCTCGACGTCGGCCGTGATATCGATGCCGCCGTAGCCGACGAACTCGCGCGTGACGACGAGCTGGTAGCCCTTCTGCGCCGCGAGCTGCTTCACGGCATCCTGGACGTCGCCCGCGACTTCGTTCTGCATCTGGACGAAGCGCGCGCGCAGCCGGTCGCGTTCCTGCGCCTTCACGCGCTCGGGGGCGTTCGAAGACTCGATCGCCTGCTCGTCGCTACCTAGCTGATTGTTGTAGTTGATGAATTTCGGCCAGTTCGACGAGATCCGGCCGAGGTCGACCGTCGCGACGTGACCCGCGTCCTGATGGGCGCAACCGCCGAGCGCCGCGGCCGCGGCGCACCCGAGCAGCGCGCGCCGGAGCGTCGCGCGCGAAAAAACCGTCGTTCTCACTGTGGAAGACTCTCGATATCTTTCTCCGCATCGGCGGTCAAGTCGACGCCCCCCGCGGGCGCGACGACGTCGCTGAACACGACGTCGATGCCGCGCTTCTGCGCGACGGAGCGCACTTCGCGCTGGATCTGCGCGACCATTTGATCGTAGAGATCGCCGCGCTGCTTCGAAAGCGCGCCGATCTGACGCTGGGCGCCCGCATCCGAGGCCGCATCCAGACCGCGCAGCTTCTCGAAACGCGTCGTGAGATCGCGTTTCGTCTTCTCGAAATCGGCGACGGTCCGGCTCGCCTCCGACGTGAAGTCGGCCTGGAACTTCGTCTGCAGCGCCGCGAGACGCTGCTTCATGTCGGCGGGCAGACCGGCACCGGCGGCCGTGACGGCGATGCCGCCCCCGGCCGCGCTGCTCGCGATCTGCTGCGTCGTCCGCGCGTGCGCCTGGATCTTCGCGACCGTCTTCGCGCGGATCTCCGCGGTCGCGGCGCCGACCTCACGCCGGATCTGACCGTGCAGCGCCGTCTGCAGATCGGCGAGCGTCGCCTGATCGCGGTTGCGCATCGCGCCGAGCGCGTCGCTCTCCCTGCGGTCGATCGTCTCGAGCCGGGCGCGGGTCGCTTCGCGTTCGGTGTCGTCGAGCGGCAGGTTCGAGAGCTTGGTCCGTAGCGACAGCCGCTCGGCCTTGTCGTCGTCGGCGAGCCGGAGCGCGTACGACGCCTCCGCCTGCTGCAGCGCGTTCTGGCGGGCGCGGAACTGCCGTCCGGCGCGCGCGTCGTACGAGCCCTGGAGGGCGGCGAGCGACGCCCGATCCTGGGCGATCACTTGCGAACGGTAGGAGTCGAAGTCGCTCGCGGCCTCCGTGCGCACGCGCTGCTGCTGCTGCGTGAGCTGCCGGTCGATGCCGCTCGCGATCGAACCGCCGGCCGGCGCCGCCGCCCCGATCGCCGCCGCAATCGCCGCATTCTCGCGCGTCTGCAGTTCGCGCTGCTTCTGCTTGATCGTCGCTTGGGCGTGGTTCGCCGCGGCCTCGAGCTCGTGCTGCAGGGCGTTCTGGGCGCGCTGCAGGTCGGCGGGCGAGACCGCGACGCTCGAGGCGACCGACTTCAGGCGCAGCGCCTCCATGTCCTGATCCAGACGCGAGAGCTGCGGATAGAGCGGATGCTTCTTCACGAGGCGCTCGAGACTGACGTAGCCGACCTGACCGCCGCTCGCCGCGGGGGGACCGGAGCCGGGGCTCGCGGCGCTTCCATTCTGATGCGCGCAGGCCGCGACGAGCGCGAACGCCGCGAGCGCTCCGCAGCGCCGTGCGAGACCGAGCGTCCCGAGGAGGCGTCGCACGCTACTTCAGCGCGGCCGTGACGTCGGCCGTGATGTCGGTGCCGCCGTACACGAGGTTGCTCCGATCGATCACGAGCAACAGGTTGTGCTTCTTTGCGATATCGCCGATCACGCCGCGCGTCTGGTCGACGAGCGGATCGATCACGGCGGTCTTGTGATCGCCGATCGTCTTCTGCAGGTCCGTGAGGATCTTGCGCCGGTCGTCGTCCGTCTTCGCGGCCTTCAGCTTCGCCTGGGCCTGCGTCCGCTGATCGTCCTGGAACTTCGTGAAATCGTCGTTCGCGCTCTTGAGCTTCGGCACGGCGTCGACGGCTTGCTGGTCGACGTACCCGACGGTCGAGGGCGGCGGCGAGGTCACGGGGGGCACGGGATCGCCGACACCGCCGACGAGATCGACGACGCCGCGCGTCACGTCCTGGCCGCCGAAGATCACGATGTGCTTGTCGACGATCACCGACAGATTCTTGCTCGAGGCGACCGAGGCGATCGCCGTCTGCGCGCGCAGGAAGAGCGGGCCGAGCAGTTCGCGCTGCCGCGTCTGCAGCTTCACCTGGAAGCTCTGCGCGAGCCGCTGCTGATCGCTCGGGCTCCGCATCCCTTTCATCTGGCGAGCGAACTGCGCGTCGAGGCCGGCCTTGTACTGCGCGAGCTGCCGGTTCGCGGCCTGGAAGGCGGGGAGGCTCGCGAGCGCCGCTTGATCGACGAAGCCGATATCCGTGATGTCGGCCGCGAGCGACTTCGGCGCGAGGGCGGTCGCGGCGACGAAGGTGAGCGCGAGAGCGGTCGCGACGCGGCGGTGAAAACGTGTCATCATGGCGTTAGAAGCTTTGTCCGATCCCGAAGCTGGTGTGATTGCCGCCCTTGCCGTGGGCGATGTCGAGCCGGATCGAACGAAAACCGAGTTGCGGAAGGTCGAATCGCAGACCCGCTCCGACGTCACCGTGATAGATGTACTGATTGTAATTTGCGACCGTGTTCGCGAACTGATCCTGGATCAGCTGGGCCCCGCGGATGCGCAGGGCGCCGTAATCGCCGAAAAACGCGACGCCGAAGTTGCGCGCCGGCGTGAGCGGCACGCGAAGCTCCGCCTGCAGCAGCCGGGCCTCCGTCCCGTAGAAGACCTGGCTGTACCCGCGGAGCTGCTGGTCGGAGTAGACCGTGAGCTTGCTCGTCGGGATCGCGCCCGTCGTCGAGACGATCTGCGCGTGGAAGCCGAGCGTCGCGAGTTTGCCGACGGGGTAGAACTTCGCGCCGTCGAGCGTGAGGATCGTGTAGTTGAAGTCGGAGCCGAAGCCCTTCGTGCTGAACTCTTCGCTGAGCGAACCCTTCGCGCCGGTCCGCGGCGCGAAGACGTCGTCCTGGGAGTCCGTCGAGAGGCCGAGGGTCGCCGAGCGCAGATTGAAGCCCGAACCGTTCGCCGTATCCTTGATCGAGGTCGCGGCGATGCCGATCGTCGAGCCCGTGTTGTTCTGTCCGAACGGATTGTTGTTCGAGATCCCGTTGAAGATGTTCTGCGTGCCTGGCACGAAATAGGGAAACGGCACGGTGACGCTCGTCGCGAGCCGCTGCGCCGTCACGCCGACGGAGGCCGTCGCGTAATCCGAGAGCCGGCGGCCGATCGTCGTCGAGAGGCCGGTCGAGCGGCTGACGTAGTTCGCCGCCGTCCCGGAGATGATATTCGAGTTCGGAGCGAGCGTGACGGGAATCGTGCCGGAGCCGGAGGCGTTCGCGACCGTCGGGGCCGGCGGCCCGATCATGAAGTTCGAGCCGTTCGTCACGGTCGCGGTCGAGCCTTGGTAGACCTGGTAGAAATTTGTCTGGTTCGAAGTGAAGACGCTCGCGGCGAGGCTGTAGCGCTGGGCGCGCGGCGAGTTGCCGAGATACGGCACGGTGTAGGACAGCGAGGCATCCGAGACGCGCGAGCCGCGTTCGAGCCGGATCTGGGCGCCGTTGCCCGAGCCGCCGATGTTGTTCTGGCTGTACGAGAGCGTGCCCGTGAGGCCCTGACCGTTCTGACCGCCCGAGTAGCCCGCGCCGACCTGCGCCGTGCCGGTGCGCTGCTCCTTGACGTTCCAGTCGAGCGTCACTTCGTACGGCTTCTTCGGGTTCGGGCCCGGCTTCGTGTTGAGGTCGACCTTCTCGAAGAAGCCGAGGTTGTTCAGCCGTTCGTAGTCGCGCTTGAGACCGCTCTGCGTGACGATCGTCCCGGGCTTCACGCGCAGCTGCCGCCGGACCACTTGGTCTTTCGTCACCGTGTTGCCCGTGACTTGGACGGCGCCGACGCGCATCGCGTAGACCGTGTAGACGACGTCCGCCGTGCCGGCCTTCAGGTCGACGGACGTCGGGTCGATGCCGGCCTCGAAGTCGCCGACGTTGAGATTGTACCGGTCGTAGAGCGCTTTGATCGCCTGGAAATCTTTGTCGCGCGAGTCGTCGGAGTACGGCTGGCCCTCTTTGAGCGAGATCGCCTTCTTGATCAGATCGGCGTTCAGCACGGTGTCGGCGCCGCCCGGCTTGATCAGGATGTTCCGCACGGTGAGACCCTCGCGGATACTCAGCGCGAGCACGCCGTCCTTCGAGATGTTCAAGCCCGTGATGTGCGAGCCGACCTGGCCGCCGTAGCCGACCTTGTCATAGTATGAATTGATCTTGATGATATCTTGGTGGAACGTGTTCGTGTTGAAGACCTGGCCGACCGCCGTGTCCATCAGCGCGAGCAGCGTATCGCTCGGCACGTGATCGTTGCCGGCAAACGAGATGCGCTCGACGACGGGATTCTCGATGACGCGGAACGTGATCGCGACGCCGTCCGGCCGCTGACGGATCAGCGGCGGCACCTGATCTTCGAAGTAACCGAGATCGAAGATGTTCTGCAGATCCTCGCGGACCGTCCGTTCGTCGAACGGCTCGCCCGCCTTCGTGCGGACGACCGAGAGGATCTTGTCGGTCGGAACGTGCGCGTTCCCCGAGACCGAGACGCTCACGACGCTCGGCGCGTTCGCCGGGGCGACCGCGGGCGCGGCATCGGAGGGCGAGGCGGCGGGCGCCGGGGAGGGCGGAGCCGCGGGGGCGCTCTGCGCCTGCACGGACGCGAGGGGCGCCGCCGACGACGCGAGCGCCGCGACGAGCGCGAACAGCGTGCGGCGGACGCGCGGAAGACGTACGTTCATACTGAGTTGTAGATTCCTTGAGCCTCCGAGTGCGCCGGAGGACGGGGTCGCGGTTCCACGAGAGCGCGGAACGCCGTGCCGATTCGGTTTGTCAGCGCCGCGAAGTTCGCCCCCCTGCCGACCGGTCCTATCCATACGTGAGAATCGCCCCCCCGCAGAGAGCCGCTCAGAAGAGACGCTGCAGCGAGAGCGAGAAGCCGACCGTGCCGCCGGAGGGCTGCGCGCCGTAGATGCGCGGGTTGCCGCCGAAGGTGCTCGTCAGGCCGCTCGGCGTTTGAACGCCGAGCAACTGCTGGCCGATGCTCTGGAAGACCGTCACCTGTGAGGCGAACGTCTCGCTCGGGCGGAACTCGAAGCCGAAGCTCTGGCGCTGCTCCGGATAGCCGAAGCTCTCGCCGAAGACGGCGTCGATCTTGCGGCCGAGGAACTTGCGGGCCGTGAAGCCGACCTGGCCCGTGTAGTCGACGTTGACGTTGAGGTCCGAGATGCCGATCGCGCTGCTGAACGCCGTCTCGAACGGCGCGAGCAGATTGCGCGTGAACTGGGCGTTGAGCACGCCGAAGGCCTCCTCGCCGACGCTGATGTCGCCGTTCGCGCGCGTCACGACGGCGTTCGCCGGGAGCGCGGGCGCGAGCAGCCCCGGCGTCTGCGGCGAGCCCTGCTGCTGGGCGAAGAGTCCGGACGCACCGACCGCCGGGGCCGAGAAGAGCAGCCCGAGGATCTGGTCCCGGCTATACGGCGGGTCGGAGGAGAGCTGGATGTTCAGGTTCGTGACGGGCCCGGCGACGTCGATCGTCACGTCCGCAGCCGAGGTGAGATTGCGCGGGTCCGGCGCCGAGACGTGCGTCGTCGCGCGGGCGTTCAGGTCCGGCGTCAGGCCGTTCTCCGGCACGAACGTGACGGTACCGCGCTGGATGCGGAAGACCGTGTTGAAGTACGCGAGCGTCCCGCCGGTCGAGTCGAACGAGCCCGTCAGCCGCGGCGCGTTCCTCGTCCCCGAAATCGCGAGGGCGCCGCGGCCGCCGATGTCGACGTTGCCGCTGCGGACGCGGACGTTGCGGTCGGCGGAGACGTCGAGGGCGAGCGCCAGATCCTGCGCGGCTGCGGGCGCTGCGGCCGCGGGCTCCGGGGCGCCGGTGGCGGTGGTGCTCGCCGCAGCGACCGGGGTGTTCGCCGCAGCGACCGGGCCGCTCGCTCCGATCGCGTCGCTCGTCGCGACCGGCACGAGGTAGAGCGCCGAGAACGGGATGACGGCGTCGCTCAGACTGAGGGCGCCGGCGAGCAGCGGCCGCGTCCCGGGGGCGTGCGAGAGCTTCACGATGCCGTCGACCGTTCCGCGGCCGTAGGCGGGCAGGTCGAGTCGCAGCGCACGGCCCCGCGCCGTGAAGGCATACGTGGCGTCGCTTCCCGGATGGACGAGATCGGCGAAGGTGACGCTGCCCTCGCCGCCGAGGGCGCCGCCGCCGACGGTCGCCCGCAGGCCGGTGAGCTTCATCTCGCGGCCGGCGAACGTGACCTGCGCCCCGAGGCCACGGATCGGCGACATCTCGAGCGGCGTCACGAGCGCCCCGCCGGCGAGGCTCAGTCCGCCGAAGAGCACCGGCGCCCCCGCGGTGCCGGCGACCCGGACGCGGCCGTCGATCCGGCCGGTCAGCGTCGAGCCCGCGGGCAGCAGCGGCGCGAAGTCGGAGAGTTCGAGGTCGCGCGTCTGCACTTCGAGCGTGATCGGTGCCGCGGGCGGCCCGAAGCCGAACGGCGCGATCGTCAGCGGCAGCGAGCCGGCGAGGTAGAGCGTGCTCTTCGAGAAGGCGATCTCGGCGTCGCTGAGGACGAGGTCGCGGCCCTGGATCTCGAACTGGCCGAGCGCGCGGGGAATGCTGACGGGCCCGGCCGTCGCTCGCTCGAGGTCGAAGCCGCCCGAGACGCGCGGCCGCGTGCGCCTGCCGTCGATGTGGAGATCGGCCTCCGCCGCTCCGGTGACGGGCAGCGCCGTGCCGCCGAGACGCAGCGCGAGCGCGCCGACATCGGCGCTCGAGGCGTGGAGCCGCACGTCGACCGTGCCGCCCGGGCCGAGCCCGACCGTCCCGCCGCCCGTGAGCGCGAGCCCCGGTAACGAGAGCTGCGCCTCCGTGATGCGAGTGCGGGCGAACGTCGACTCCGCCGCGAGATGGAAGTTCGTGACGGGCAGCCGGTCGATCGTGCCGTTGCGCAGCGTCGCGGTCGAGACGAGATCGAAGCCGGGGTAGCGGCCGTGGACGACGGCGTCGGCATCGAGCCGGCCCGTGACGGGTGCCCGGATGCCGAAGACCGGCAGCCAGACCCCGACGTCCAGATCGCGCAGGCGGGCCGTGCCGTCGAAACGCGCGGCCGCGAGCAGCCGGTCGAGGTGGACCTGCGGCTGGAAGTCGACCGTTCCCGCAAGGCGAAGCCGGCCGCTCGCGCCGCCGAAGGCGAGCGCGCCGGTCGCATCGGAGTCGGCGGCTCGCCAGTGGGCGCTCGCGTCACCGAGGGCGAAACTGCGCACGCGCACGTCGCGGAGCTCCGCATCGGCCTGCGTCTCGACGACGCCGCGGCGCCGCCGGAAGCGCATGAGGAGCCGGCCGTCGCCGGCGAGCGCGTCGCCTTCGTCGAAGTAGTCGTCGAAGTCGGCGAGGTGGAGGGCGGGCGAGGCGATGCGGAGGCCGCCGTCGGCGCCGCGCTGCCCGCCGGCGAAGGTGAGCCGCGATTGGCCGACGAGCACGCGGCCGTGGCGCAGAACGAGCGTCGCCGGCGCGGCGATGACGTCGGCGCTGAACCCTTCGAGCGCGAGGCCGTGGACGACCGCCTGCGGGACCGTGAGACGCCCGTCGAGCGCCCAGGCCGCGGTGCTGCCGCCGACGTGCAGCCGGGCCGCGAGCGTCGCCTCGTCGCCGGCCGCCGCCGGCAGGGCGGCTGCGACGAGGGGGCCGGCCTCCGCGCTCGGCAGCGTCAGCTCGAGATCGTAGCGCGCTCCGCCCGGACGGCCGAGGCCGGCGACGCTGCCGTCGAGCGAGCCCGCGCTGCCGCCGACGAGGCCCTCCGTCTCGGAGAGGTCGGCCCGCGAGCCCGCGACGCGCACGAGGCCGGTCGCGGAGGCGGCGAGCGACGACGGCAGGCGCACGCCCCCCGGAGGCGTCCCCGCCGCACGTCCGAGCGGCAGGACCGCGCCCGCGAGGTCGAAGCCGCCGTCGAATTTCGTCGCGGCCGCCGCGGCCCCGCCACCGCCTCCGCCGAGCAGGCGCAGCGTGCCGAAGCCCGAGAGCCGGCCGCTCGTCATGCCGAGGCCCGCGGCGCGCAGACGGCCGGCGTCGGCCCCGGCGAGGCTCACGGCGAGCGGGACGGTGGGCTCGCGGGCTCCGCCGAGCGGCCCCGCGCCCGTGAGACTCCCGCCCGCGACGGCGGCGGAGGCCGCGAAGATCCGGACGCCCGCGGCGCCCGCGGCGAGCGTCCCCGCGAGACGCTCGAGCGGCACGTTCCGCACGCGCGCGCCGGGCGTGCGGGCGTCGCGGACCTGGACGAGCGTCGACCGCGGGCCGATCGCGAGGGCGACCTCGCCGTCGATCGGGCCGCGGGCGCCGAGGTCGCCCGTTAGCGAGCGGAGCCGCTCGAACGATCCGCCATACCGGCCCTCGAGCGCGAGCGTCGTGCCCTCGTAGCTGCCCGTTCCGGCGAAATCGCCGAGCGGCCCGACGGCTCGCAGACTCCCGAGGCTCAGCCGGTCGAACGCCCCGGCGACGTCCGCGTCGACACGCGCCAGCCGCACCCCGCCGCCGCCGTCCGGCGTCCGTCCCGTCACGAAGTCCGTGCCGCGGAGATGCCCCTGCAGGCGCGGCCCGTCCGGCGTCGCGATGCCGGCGATCGCCCCGTCGAAGCGTCCTGCGAAGAGCGGCGGCCGGAAGCGCTCCAGGCCCGGCAGAACGGGGGCCGCGGCATCGGAGAACGCGGCGCCACGCGCGTCGAGCCAGAAGCCGGAGCGGCCCGTCCGCCGGTTCGAGAGCAGGGCCGCGGCGATGCTCGTGCCGTCCGCGCGGTCCACGACGAGCGGCCCGTAGCGGCCGATCCCGTCCGGGTCGAGGTTGAAGAACCCAGCGAGCGCTCCCGCGGGACCGGCCCCGGCGATGAATCCGCGGGTCTCGAGCCGGCTACCCGAGCCGAGGAGCAGTCCGCCGCCCTCGACCGGCGTCTCCGGCAGGGCGGCCGCGAGATACGGCACGTCGCGCGAAGAACTCGCCGTGCGCGCGAGGAGGCGCCACGTCGTGCGCGCGAGGAGGCCGATCCGGCCGTTCGCGCCGACGTCGATCGCCCCGTAGCGGGCGCGGAGGTTCGCAAGGTCGATCTCCGACTCGTCGTAGATGACGGAGCCGGCCAGGCGGCGGACGGGGTAGCGGCCGTAGCGGCCCCGTGCGACGTCGATCGCGATGCAGGCGATCGGGGACCCGACCGGGCCGCCGAGGCCGAGGTCGAGACGCCCGAAGCCCGCGACCGGCATGCGGCGCGAGAAGGCGAAGAGGCGCGCCACCTCGCCGAGCGAGAGCCGGTCGACGGCGAGGCCGACCCGGAACTGCGGCGCCCCGAAGTCGTAGATCGCGCCGGCGAGCCGGTCGATCCGGACGGCACCGAGCCGCGCGCGGCCGTCCTGAAAGGTGACGATGCCGTCGGCGAGCCCGATCGTCGTCGTCAATCCGGCGAGCGGCACGAGCAGCCCCGGGATCGCCAGGGCCGCGCCGTCGACCCGCGCGCGTCCCGCGAGGTGCGGCGGTCCGCCGGCGAAGGCGTACCAGCGGAGGTCGACGCCGCTCGCGACGCCGCCGCTCAGACGCGCCGCCCGCGTGTCGATCACGTAGTCGAGCGGCGCGCGCAGCGCGAGCCGCGGCACGCGCAGCCGCACGACGCTGCCGCCCGAGCGCGCGTCGTCGTCGAGGGAGAGCGTGACGGCGGCCGGCCCGCCGCCCCGCGTGTCGTCGTCGTGCAGCGCGGCGTTCAGGCGGCCGGCGGTCCGCAGTCCCCGGCTCACGATCCGACCGGAGATCCCGGTGAGGTCGAAGCGGCGCGACTCGGGCAGCCGGCGAGTCGCGTCGAGCAGGACGACGCTGCCGTCCCGCACCCGGAGATCGACGTTCCACGGCACGAGCGGCTGCGGCGGGCCGCCGGCCCCGCCGGAGGTCGTGGGAGCGGCGGGATGCGCACGCGGCCCCGGGCCGAAGCCGAAGCCGCCGTCCGGGCCGCGCTCGAGCGTGAGATGCGGCGCCTCCGCGTCGAGCGTGAGGCGGGCGTCGCCGCGTCCGGCCCGGCCACCGAGGAGCGAAGCGAGATCGAAGCGGGCGCGGAGCCGCCCGACGTCGAGCAGCGGCCGGCCGCCGCGACCGACGTGCAGTCCCGCGATGTCGGCGGAACCCGCCGTGACGTCGAGGCGATCCGCGGAGATCGTGTAGCCGGTGACGAGGCCGGCGATCGGGAGACCGACCGAGCGAAGCAGTGCGCTGCGCCCGAGGACGAGCGCGAGCGCGACCGCGAGGACGAGCAGTGCGGCGAGAGCGTTACGGCGCCGGCGCATTCCGACTCAACCGTTCCGCGCGCAGCCGGCGATCGGCAGCACCTTCCAGCGACCTCTCGTGGTTACAGATCGAGGTTTTTAACGGAACGCGCGTAGGTCTGAATAAATTCTTTGCGGGGCTCGACTTTGTCGCCCATGAGCGTCGTGAACGTCTCGTCGGCGGCGACGAAATCTTCGAGGGCGACTTGTTTGAGATGACGGGTGTCGGGATGCATCGTCGTGTCGGCGAGCTGGTCGGCGTCCATCTCGCCGAGCCCCTTGTACTGCTGGATCGCGAAGTCTTTCGGGTCGGCGCCGCCGAGGATCCCCTTGAGCTCCTCCTCGTTGAACGCGTACTGCTGCTTCTTGCCCTTCTTGATGCCGTAGAGCGGCGGCTGCGCGATGTAGATGAACCCGCGCTCGATCAGCGAGCGCATCTGCTGGTAGAAAAACGTCAGCAGGAGCGTGCGGATGTGCGAGCCGTCGACGTCCGCGTCCGTCATGATGATGATCTTGTGATAGCGCAGCTTCTCGAGATTGAACTCCTCCGCGATGCCGGTGCCGAGCGCCGTGATCATCGCGCGGATCTCTTCGTTCGAGAAGACCTTGTCGGGCCTGGCCTTCCAGACGTTCAAGATCTTTCCGCGCAGCGGCAAGATCGCTTGGGTGCGGTAGTCGCGTCCCATCTTCGCCGTGCCGCCGGCGGAGTCGCCCTCGACGAGGAAGAGCTCGCTCGAGGCGGGGTTCTGCTCCGTGCAGTCGACGAGTTTGCCGGGCAGACCGCTGCCATCGAGGGCGTTCTTGCGGCGGGAGAGATCGCGCGCCTTTTTCGCCGCCTCGCGGGCGCGCGCGGCCTGGGCGCATTTATCGATGATCGCCTTTGCGTACTTGGGATTCTCCTCGAAGAAGAACTCCATGCGCTCGCCGACGAGGCCGTTGACGATCGAGCGCACGCGCGCGTTGCCGAGTTTCGTCTTCGTCTGGCCCTCGAACTGCGGATCTTGCAGCTTGACCGAGACGACCGCCGTCAGCCCCTCCATACAGTCGTCGACCGAGAGGTTCGCCTCGGACTCTTTAAGGAGGCCGCGCTTCTTCGCGTACGCGTTGATCGTCGAGCCGACGGCCGTCCGGAAGCCGAACAGGTGCATCCCGCCTTCGATCGTGTTGATGTTGTTCGCGTAGGCGAAGATGGATTCGGTGTACGAGTCGGCCCATTGCAGGGCGATCTCGAGATCGACGCCGTCGCGTTCGCCGTGCGTCGCGATGATCGGGTGCAGGGGGTCTTTCTTGTCATTGAGGTGTTCGACGAACGAGACGATCCCGCCATCGAAGACGAACGTCTTCTCCTTGACCTCCTCGGGGCGTTCGTCGCGCAGCGTGATCGTCAGCCCGCGATTGAGGAAGGCGAGCTCGCGCAGGCGCTTCTGCAGAATATCCCAGTGGAAGTCGAGCGTCTCGAAGACCTGCGGATCGGGCTTGAACCACTGGTACGTGCCGGTTCCGTCGGCCTTGCCGACCACCTTGAGTCTCTGAACCGTCACGCCGCGTTCGAAACGGATTTCGTAGATCTTGCCATTGCGCCGCACGCGCGTGATCATCGACTCCGAGAGGGCGTTGACGACCGAGATGCCGACGCCATGCAGGCCGCCCGAGACCTTGTACCCGCCCTTGCCGAACTTGCCGCCCGCATGCAGGATCGTCATGACGACTTCGGCCGCCGGGAGGCCCTCCTCGGCGATCATGTCGACCGGGATGCCGCGGCCGTCGTCTTCGACCGAGCACGAACCGTCGGCACCGAGGATGACGCCGACGCGCGTCGCGTGGCCGGCGAGGGCTTCATCGACCGCGTTGTCGACCGCTTCGTAGACGAGCTGGTGCAGTCCGCGCTCGCTCGTGTTCCCGATGTACATGCCGGGACGCTTGCGAACCGCCTCGAGGCCCTTGAGGACCTCGATCTGGTCGCCGGTATATTCGTTCATCGAACGGGATCGTTCGCGCCCGGCGTCGCGCTTCCCGGATCGCCGAAGAGCAGCGCCGCGAGCTCCTCCCCGAGGACGTTCTTCACGATCGCGGGCGAGATCCGGTCGGGCGGCAGGCGCGATTGCAGGATGACGTACGAGCTCGCGATGCGCCGTTCCAGCCGGTCGCGCGAGAGGATCCCGCTGCGGCGCGCGCGCTCGAGCGCCGTCCACCAGCGCGCGAGCAGGCTCCGGCGCGCCCGGTCGAACTCGTCATACGAGAGCCCCGGGACGAGATCGAGGATGCCCTCGCGCCCGATCCAGGGCGTCTCGTAGAGCAGCCGCTGCGCGGCGCAGGCGCGCTCCCGCGTCGCCTCGGCGGCGCAGGGCGCGCAGAGCGTCGCCGTTCCGAGGCCGCCGGGCGGCCGCTGCCGGGCCCCGGCACACCGGTCGCACCGGTCGCCGGCCACGTGCGAGCGGCTCGCGATCCGCGCTCGCAGGCGGGCGAGGGCTTCCTCGAGGTCGCGCGCGGGCTCGTACGCGGCGCCGGCGCGCCGGTGAGCGCGCGGCGCCGCGCGGCCGAACGCGACCGCACGCTCCTTCGGCGCGAGCTTCGCCCCCGTGCGAAAGCGGAGCCGGTCGATCGTCGCCGCGGCCGGCAGCGCCCGCAGCCCGGCGAGGATGCGCACCTCGAGGAACTGCAGCTGCTGACTCCAGGCGGAGCTCCGCGTCGCGATCACGAGCGTCGTGCCGACGATCTCGAGCGGCGCGCCGTGCGCCGCGACCTCCGGACCGACGATCTCGGACCACGCGGCGAGCACGGCATCCAGCGGCTGGACGCGGTCCGGCAGGGCGGCGGCCGCGTTGCTGCGGCTCCACCCGGCGACGGCCGCGGCGATCGATTCGAGACTCACGCGGGGGCGAGCGTCCCGGCGCGGATGCGAAAGGTCGTGCCGAGGCGCATCTCGCCGGAGGCTCCCGGCTCGGCGGTCGTCGTCACGAAAGCCTGTTCAAACGACTCGACGCCGCCGAGAAATGCGCGTCGCCGCGCCGCGTCCAGCTCCGAGAGGACGTCGTCGAGCAGGAGGAGCGGCGCTTCGCCGCCGCGCGCGTGCATGACCGCGTATTCGGCTACTTTGAGCGCGAGTACCGCCGTCCGCTGCTGCCCCTGCGAACCGAACGACGCGAGGGGCCGTCCGCCGAGGTCGATCGCGAGATCGTCGCGGTGCGGTCCGCCGAGCAGCATCCGCCGCGCGATCTCCGCCGGCCGCAGCAGGCGCAGCCGCGCGGCAAAGGCGGCGGCGACGGCGTCTTCCGTCGATGTCTCGAGCGGCACGCTCGGCGCGTAGCGGACCGCGAGGGCGCCGTCCCCATCGCCTACCCAGCTGCGATACGTCGCCTCCGCCCGTTCGGCGAGCGCCGCGACGTAGGCGCGCCGTGCGAGCATCAGCCGCGTCCCGGCCTCGACGAGCCGCTCGTCGTAGATCGCGAGCAGGTCCAGATCCGGCGCGCCGGCGCGCAGGAGCGCGCTCTTCTGCGTCTGCGCCCGCGCGTAACTCGCGAGCGCGGCGTAGTAGGCCGGGCTCTCCTGCGCGAGCGCCGCACTCAGCAGGGCGCGCCGCAGCGACGGCGGTCCGCTGACGAGTTGCAGGTCCGCCGGGACGAAGGTCACGATCCGGAGCCGGCCGAGATAGCCCGCGTACCGCACCGGCGCCCCGTTGAGCGTGAACCGTTTGCGAGCGCCGCTGCGCCCCGGCGCCGTGCCCGGCGTCCGGGGCTCACTGCGTTCGATCCGGCACTCGAGCCGCATCAGCCCGGCCCGCGCGCGGACGTCCCCGCGGGCGGAGGCGCCCGGCAACCCGTGGCGGACGAGGTCGCTCTCGCGGGCGGCACGGAAGGAGCGGCCGATGCCGAGCAGCCCGATCGCTTCGAGCAGGTTGCTCTTGCCCTGCGCGTTCGCGCCCGTCAGCACGCTGAGCCCCGGCGGCGGGGCGAAGTCGAGTTCGGCGTAGTTGCGCACGTTCGTGAGCTGCAGCCGCGCGAGCATCATAACGGGCGGCTCCCGCGTCGCGGGCTACTGGCGCAGCGGCATCAGGACGTAGAGCTGATCGACGCCTTCCGCCGCGTCCGAGGGGCGGATCGCCGCGGGCGAGAGCGGGCCGAGAAACTCGAGGGTGATCCGCGGCGCGTCGACGTGGCCGAGGATCTCGACGAGATACCGTGCGTTGAAGGCGATCGTGAGGTCCTCGCCCGTCTGCTCGACCTCGAGCTCCTCGTAGGCGTTTCCGGTCGCATCGCTGTTCGCCGTGATGATGAGCTGCTGGTTCGAGACGCTCATCTTGACCATGCTCGCGCGGTCGCCGGCGACGAGCTCCGCCCGGCGCAGGCCGCCCGTGAGCCCCGTCGTGTTGACCGTGACGGAGCGGTCGAACTGCGCGGGAATGACCTGTGTATAGTTCGGGTACTGCCCGTCGACGAGCCGCACGACGATCGAGGTCTTGCCGCCCGTGAAGGCGAGCTGGTTGCCGCTCGGCCCGAGCGCCGTCACCTCGACGAACTCGGCCGAGCCGAGGTTGCGCGCCGCTTCTTGGAGCGCGCGCGAGGGAACGATGTATTTTGCCGTCGTGCCGGCTTCGAGCCCGCGGGCGAGCGTCGTCGCCCACTTGGCGAGCCGGTAGCCGTCCGTCGCGACCATCGTCAGGCGGTCGCCCGCGATCTCGAGCAGCGTCCCCATGAGGACGGCGCCGCGCGCCTCCTCGCTCGACGCCGCGAAGATCGTCGAGCCGACGCCTTCGCGAAACCGCTTGCCGTCGATCGCAAACGACGTGCCCTTCTGACTCGATGGCAGCGGCGGATACTCGTCCGGCGGCAGCGCGTGGAAGTCGTAGTTCGAGCGCTCGCACTTGACGCTGGCCCGCGTCGGCGTGCCGGTCAGTTCGAGCAGCCCCGGCGGCAGATTGCCGAGATAGCCGCTGAAGAGCTTCGCCGGAACCGTGATGCTGCCGGCTTCGGCGATCTCGGCCGGAATCGACTGCTCGAGCGTCAGTTCGAGATCGGTCGCGCGCACCCGGATGCCGTCACCGTCGGCCGTGAGCAGGACGTTCGAGAGGATCGGCACGGTCGTGTGCGCGTTCACGACCTTGCTCGCCGCTCCAACGGCGCTCGCGATCTCTTTCGTGCTGCACGTAAACTTCATCGGTTCACTATCGCCATCGCTGCCACCGGGGCTCCTCTTCTTGTATAAAAAAGATCGTCGTAGTCGTCGTAGGGACGTGGAGTCTGCGGAGAACGCCGCAAACGCTCGCCCCGCCTCTCGCAGATGGCGGAACAACCTGTGGACGAGAGGCCCCGCGTATCCACCGTTTCGGGCGGGGCTCCGGGCGGATGCGGCTAGGGCAGTTATCCACGTCGCGGCGGCCACCCTGTGCAGGGGACGGTGGACGGCGTCCCCGTGCGGCTCAATCGTTCTGACAGAGGCTCTGGAGATGGCGGACCTTGTTCCGGTAGGCCTCGTCCGTCTCCATGAGATTCTTGACCTTGTCGCGCGCGTAGATGACGGTCGTGTGATCTTTCTTCGCGAACTCGCGGGCGATCTGCGGCAGTGAATTATCGGTGAGTTCCGTCGAGAGATACATCGCGATCTGACGCGGTTGTGTCAGGCGTTGATCGCGGCGGTGGTGGTCCATCTCTTTGACGGTCAGACCGTGCGCCTTCGCGACGCGCTCTTTGATCAGCGCCACCGTGATGCGGCGCGCGGGAGCGGAGGAGACGAGGTTCTTCAGGACCTCCGCTGCGAGGTCGGCCGTGATCGGCGACTTCGTGAGCGAGGCGAAGGCGACGACGCGGATCAGCGCGCCTTCGAGCTCGCGGATGTTCGATGGGATGACCTTCGCGATGAACGACGTGACGTCGTCCGGCACGGTGATCTTCTCCGTCTCGGCCTTCTTGCGCAGGATCGCCTCACGCGTCTCGAGGTCGGGCTGCTGGATGTCGGTGAGCAGTCCCCACTCGAATCGCGAGCGCAGGCGGGATTCGAGCGTCTGGATCTCTTTCGGCGGCCGGTCGCTCGAGATGATGAGCTGCTTCGAGGCTTCGTGCAAAGTATTGAAGGTATGAAAGAACTCTTCTTGGGTCTGCTCTTTGCCCTCGAGGAATTGAATGTCGTCGATCAGCAGCACGTCGACGTGCCGGTAGCGGTTGCGAAAATCGAGCGTCTGATTGTTTTTGATCGCAATGATGAATTCGTTCGTGAACTTCTCGCTCGAGACGTAGACGACGTTTGCGCCCGGGTTGGCCGCGAGCACGCGGTGGCCGATCGCGTGCATGAGATGCGTCTTGCCGAGCCCGACCCCGCCGTACAGGAAGAGCGGATTGTACGCGCGCGCCGGGGATTCGGCGACCGCCTGTGAGGCGGCGTGCGCGAAGCGGTTGGAGCTGCCGATCACGAACTCTTCGAAGCGGTAGCGGGGATTGAGGTTGTTCGGCCGCAGGTCCTCGGAGGCGGGCCGCAGCGTCCCGCGCACGGGCGGGGCGAACTCGCCGGAGCCGCTCGCGCCGACGCCGGCGAGCAAGGCCACGGGTTCGACCGAGACGACGAAGCGCAGCCGCAGCGGCTCGCCGAGCAGATCGGAGAGCACCTCCGAGATATCGGCCTTGAGCCGGTTCTCGACCCAATCGCGGGCGAAGTTGCTCTGCACGGAGAGCGTCGCACCGCCGTCGTCGAGCGACGTGAGGCGCATCGGTTTCAGCCACATTTCGAAGACGGGCTTCGAGTACTTCCGCTCCAGAGCGCTCAAGGCGGCTTGCCAGAGTTCGGAGGTCGGGACATCGCTTGCGGATCCCATGAACGTACGGACCACCTCAACACTTGAATCACCCCGGGTTGTACGGACGACCGGAGTCGCCACAGATGCCCGGAGTGAGGTGCGTGAATTGATCCGGCGCAGGGGTTCTCCTGGCAAGTTATCCACGGACTTATGCACTTCTCCACAGCCGCGCCCGCTGCGAGAAAAGTCCGTCCGGCGGGGCTTCCCGGCGCAGCCCGCGCCGCCGTCCACACGCAGGAAAACGGCCGAAAGACCGCCGTTTGCTCGTCGAGCCGCGCACGCCCGGCCCGGCTATCCACAGAGTCATCCACACGTGTGGACAAACTGAGACAGGTTCGCAATCCGGCGCGCTCGATTGACGCCGGAGCCGCCGCGCGACTATACTTTGGGGTCTTCTCCCGGGAGTTTCTATGAAGCGCACGTTCCAACCCCACAATCGCCGCCGCAAGCGCGTCCATGGCTTCATGGAGCGGATGTCCACGCCGAGCGGCCGCAAGGTGCTCGCGGCGCGTCGCCGCAAGGGCCGCAAGCGCCTCTCGGCGTGAGGCGCCGCGAGCCGTGCGATGGTTCGGACGGCTCGCGCGGGCGCGTGAGATCGCCTACGTCCGGCGCGCCGGCGAGCGGCGCGCGCTCCCGACCTTCACGGCCTATCTCGCGCCGTCGCGCTCCGGCCGCAGCTCCGTAGCGGTCGCGATCCCGAAGGCCGTCGGAATCGCCGTCGTGCGCAACCGGATCCGGCGACGCATCTGCGGCGCGCTCGAGACGATCGAGCCGGACGCGCGGCGTACGCACCCGCTCCGCATCTTTTTCGTCGTGCGCCCCGCGGCCGCGAGCGCTCCGTACGCCGACCTCGTGCGCGACGTCCGTGCCGTTCTCTCGCAACGGTCCTGATGGCGTGAAGCGTCTCTCGGGCGCCATCGGGATCGCGATCGTCGCGTGCATACGAATCTACCAAGTCGCGATCTCGCCGTTCATCGGACCCCGTTGCCGCTACTACCCCTCATGTTCGCAGTACGCGGCGCAGGCCGTGTTGAAGCACGGTCCTCTCCGGGGAACCGTCCTCGCGCTCGCGAGGCTGCTGCGCTGCCACCCCTGGAGCGCCGGCGGCGTCGATCCCGTCCCGTAGATCTCGGAAAGGCTGTCCTTCGTGGAGTTCGCTCCCCTGCTCGCAGGATTCAACCCGCTCGAACCGATCGTCGTCCTGCTGCAAAACCTGCTGGGCCACATCGACGCCGTCACGCACAATATCGGCTGGAGTCTCGTCCTGCTCGCGGCGCTGATCAGCGGCGCGTTATGGCCGCTGCGCGACAAACAGTTCAAGTCGGCGGCGGCGATGCAGCAGATCCAGCCGGAGGTCAAAGCCCTCCAGGCGCGCTTCAAAGGCGACCCGCAGAAGCTCAATACGGCGACGATGGAGCTCTACAAAGAGCGCGGCGTCAATCCCCTCGCGAGTTGCCTGCCGCTCGTGCTCCAGATGCCGATCCTGTTCTCGGTCTATCAGGCGATCAACGGGAACCGCGACCGCTTCAACGACGCGGGCTTCCTCTGGATCGGCTCGTCGCTCTCGCACGCCGTGCCGTTCCTCGCGACGAGCCTCGTCTATCCGGACTACGTCTTGCTCGTGCTCTACATCGTCTCGATGTTCTTCAGCTTCAAGCTGACGGCGCCGGTCGCCGATCCCGCGCAGGCAAAGCAGCAGCAGATCATGGCCTTCATCTCGCCCGCGATGATCGGCTTCTTCGCGATCCAGAACAAGTGGCCGTCGGCGCTGATCGTCTACTGGCTCAGCACGAACGTCTTCTCGATGGCACAGCAGCTGCTCATGATGCGCCGCCGTCCGAAGACGGCGCTCGCGACTTCGGCGACGGTCGTCGACGTGCCGGTCGCCAAAGCCGCCAAAGGCATGCGCGGCCCGGCGCCCGCGGTCGCAAAGAAGCTCGCGCCGCAGGCCGGCGGTACGGGCGGGACGGGCGGCAAGTCGGGCAAGGGCTCCGGTACGAATGCCGCGGCGAAGCGCCGACGCTAGAGCACGAGAGGAACGAACGGCATGGACGACTCGAGCGACACCTCCTCCGGCGGGGAGCGGCTCCACGGGCAGCGCCGGCGCGCGGGTCGCGATGCGGGCGGCCGGCCCCGGCCGCGTCCGGCCGCTCCCGGCGGCGGCGGGTACGGCCCACCGCGCTCCGAGGCGCCACGGCCGCCGCGGCCCGCCGGGCCCGAACCCGACGCCGTCAAGCCGGCGCGCGAGCTGCTCGAAGCGATCCTGACGCGCATGGGCGTGACGGATGCGACCGTCGCGTACTACGCCCGCACCGAAGGTGAGTACCTCGAAGTCCGCGGCGCCGATCTCGCGAACCTGATCGGCCGGCACGGCAACACGCTCGAGGCGCTCAACCTCGTCTTCAATAACATCGTGAATGCGGGCCACCGGAAGGACCGGCACTATTTCACGATCGACGCCGAGGGCTACCGCGCGCGCCGCGCCGACCTGCTCAAGAGCCTTGCGCTGCAGACGCTCGAGCGGGCGATCCGTGAGAAGCGGTCGATCGCGCTCGAACCGATGCTGCCCTCCGAGCGCAAAGTGATCCACATCGCGCTTGCGGAGAACCCGTTCGTCTCGACCGAGTCGAGCGGCGCCGAGCCCGAACGGCGCGTGGTCGTGATCCCGAAGCTCTCGTAGCCGGGTCCCTTCGTGCACGCGCGACCAGGCGAAACGATCGCCGCGCTCGCGACGCCGCCGGGTGCGGGGGCGGTCGCGATCGTCCGCATCAGCGGCCCCGAGACCGCCGCCCTCGCGGCGGTCCTCTGCGGTCCGGTGACCCTCCCGCCGCGCGTTGCGACGCGCGTGCGCCTGCGGGACCCTATGGGTGCGACGCTCGATCGGGCGCTCGCGCTCTGGTTTCCAGGCCCTGCGAGTTACACGGGCGAAGACGTGCTCGAGCTGCACGTGCATGGCTCGACGGCGGTCGCGGGCGCGACGCTGATCGCGGCGCTCGCGGCCGGAGCACGTCTCGCGACGCCCGGCGAGTTCACGCGCCGCGCATACCTTCACGGCAAGCTCGACCTGCTCGCAGCGGAGGCCGTCGCCGATACGATCGCGGCCGAGGATCGGAGCGCCGCGCGGGCCGCCGTCGCCCGCCTCTCGGGGGGGCTCGCAACGCGCGTCGAGGGCCTGCGCGTCGAGCTTGCGGAGCTGCTCGAGCGGCTCGCCGCGACGCTCGACTTTCCGGATGAAGTCCCGGAGCCCGATCGCGACGCCTGCAGCGCGACGCTCGGCGGCATCGAGGCGGCGCTCGGCGAACTGACGCGGGACTTCGAACGGGGGCGGCTCGTGCGCGAGGGGGTGTCGATCGCGATCGTCGGCGCGCCGAACGCCGGCAAGTCGACGCTGCTGAATGCGCTCCTCGGCAGCGAGCGCGCCCTCGTCTCGGAGGAGCCGGGCACGACGCGCGACACGATCGAGGAGCGCGTCGCGCTCGGGCCGTTCAGCGGACGGCTCATCGACACGGCCGGCCTGCGCGAAGGCGCGGGGCCGCTCGAGGCGGCCGGCATCGCGCGCAGCCGCCGCGCGCTTGCGGAGGTCCGGGTCGCGCTCGTCGTCGTCGACGCCGCCGACCTCGCCGCCGCACGGGCGGTCGCGCCGCTGCTCGCCGAGACCCGCGGCCGCGCGCGGGTCGTCTTCTTCACGAAAGCGGATCTCGGCCGCGGCGCCTACGACGCGCGAGCCGAGCCGGAGGCCGCGGCCCTGCTGGGCTCGGCGCGGCGGACGGCGGACGTCGAGGGACTGCGGACGGCGCTTGCGGCTGCCGCGGCGGGCGGTACGGCGGTCGATCTCGAGCGGCCGTTTCTCGCGACGGCCCGGCAGGCCGACGAGATCTGGGAGGCGAGCCGCGCGCTCGGTTTCGCGCGGGCGACGCTCGCGGCGGGCGATGCGATCGACCTCGTCGCACCGGACCTGTTCGCCGCGAGCGCCGCGCTCGGCCGGCTGACGGGACGCGAGGCGACGGAGGCCGTCATCGACGCGATCTTCGCCCGGTTCTGCATCGGAAAGTGAGCGCGGGGTCGAAGTTTCGGCGGATGGAACGAAGACGGGACGGCGCGGGGGGGGACCCGTGAGCCGCGGGACGGGTGTCATCGTCGTCGGCGGCGGACACGCCGGCGTCGAGGCGGCGCTCGCGGCCGCGCGGCTCGGCGTCGAGACCGTCCTCGTGACGGGCGATGTCGACCGGATCGCGACGCTCGCGTGTAACCCGAGCGTCGGCGGCAGCGCGAAGGGTCAGCTCGTACGCGAGATCGACGCGCTCGGCGGGGCACTGGGCGGGATCGCCGACGCGACCTCCCTGCACGCGCGATTCTTGAACGAGTCGAAGGGTCCGGCGGCACGGGCGCTGCGCGTGCAGTGCGACAAGCCGAGCTACGTCCGCGTGGCAACGCAGACGCTCCGCGCCGCTCCGCGGCTCGCGATCCGGCGCGGACTCGTGGAGGCGCTCGACGTCGCGGGCGGCCGCATACGCGGTGTCGTACTGGACGACGGCTCGACGCTGCGCGCGGGCGCGGTCGTGCTCGCGACGGGCACGTTTCTCGGCGGGACGATCTACCGCGGCGAGGAGCGTGAGCGCGCGGGCCGGCTCGGCGAACCGCCCTCGCTCGGACTCTCGCGGTCGCTCGCGCGCCTCTCGCTACGGATGGGGCGCCTGAAGACGGGCACGCCGCCGCGCGTCGATCCGCGCACGGCGGATCTCACGCGGATGCGGCTCCAGCCGCCGAGCCCCGTCCCGCTCGGTTTCGCGTTCGGTCGGGAGGCGCGGTTCGTCGGTCCGCAGCTGCCCTGCCACGTCGTCACGACGAGCGAGGCGACGCACCGGCTCGTCCGCGAGAACCTGCACCGCTCGCCGCTCTACGGGCTCGATCTCATCCGCGGCATCGGGCCGCGCTACTGCCCGTCGATCGAAGACAAGGTCGTGAAGTTCGCGCACAACCCCTCGCACCTGATCTTCGTCGAGCCCGAAGGGTGGGCGCAGGACTCGCTCTACATCGGCGGCTTCTCGACCTCGCTGCCGGCCGAGGTCCAGCTCGCGATGGTGCGGACGCTGCCGGGCTTCGAGGCGGCGGAGCTGCTGCGCGCGGGCTACGCGGTGGAGTACGACTACGTCGACCCGACCGAGCTGCGGCCGACGCTCGAGACGCGCCGCGTCGCGGGGCTGTATCACTGCGGGCAGCTGAACGGCACCTCGGGCTACGAGGAGGCCGCTGCGCAAGGCCTCGTCGCCGGTGCCAACGCCGCGCTCGCGCTGCGTGGCGACGCGCCGCTCGCGATCGGCCGGGCCGACGGCTATCTCGGCGTGCTGATCGACGACCTCGTCACGAAGGGCGTCGACGAACCGTACCGGATGCTCTCTTCGCGAGCCGAGCACCGCGTCGTCCTGCGGCACGACAACGCGGATCTGCGGCTGACGCCCCTCGGTCACGCGACGGGACTCGTCGACGACGCGGCGTTCGAGGCGTTCGAGCGGCGCCGAGAACGGCTCGAGCGGAGTCTCGCCGGGGCGCGCGCGACGCGCCTGCCGCGCGCGGCGACGCACGGGAAGGTCGTGCTACCGGCCGGCACGGTTGCGGAGGCGCTCCGCCGGCCGGAGCTCGGCGCGGCCGACCTCGCACCGTGGCTCGATGCGGTTCCGGAGATCGCGGAGCGCACGGCGATCGAGCTCAAGCTGGAAGGCTACGTCGACCGGCAACACCGCGCGATCGTGAAACGGGCGAAGCACGACGACGTCGCAGTGCCGGAGGATCTCGCCTTCGCCGCGATCGGGGCGCTCTCGCTCGAAGCGCGCGAGAAGTTTGAGCGTCACCGGCCTGCGACGCTGGGCGCTGCGGCACGCATTCCGGGCATCGGCCCGGCCGACGTCGCCGTCCTCTCGATCCACGCCCGCCGCGCGCGCGGCGGCGCCCCGGTTCCCTCGCCGTGAGCGCGCCCGTGACGGATCTCGCCGCCTGCGAGGCCGCGCTCGAGCGGCCCGGAATCGCAGCCGAACTCCGCGGACCGCTGGCCCGGTATGCGGCCCTTCTCGGGGCCGCCAACCTCCGGATGAATCTGACGGCGGCCCGGAGTGCCGCGGCGCTTGCGGACCACATCGAGGACGCGCTCGCGCTCGTGCCGTACCTCGGCGCGTCGCTTGCGGATATCGGCAGCGGCGGCGGCTTCCCCGCCGTGCCGCTCGCGATCGCAACCGGGGTGCCCGTGCTCGCCGTCGAGTCCGTCGCGAAGAAGGCCCGGTTCCTCGCCGAGACGGCGGCGACGCTCGGGCTCGCCCTCACCGTCGTCGCCGACCGTGCCGAGGTCGCCGGCCGCGATCCCGCGCACCGGGAACGCTACGCGAGCGCGACGGCGCGGGCGGTCGGCGCGCTCACGGTCGTGCTCGAGTTCACGATGCCGTTTCTCGCGATCGGGGGCCGCGCGCTCCTGCAGCGCGGGGCGACCTCGGATGCCGAGCGGCGCGCGCTCGCCGACGCGGCGCTCGTCCTCGGTGGTCGCGTGGCGGGTGAGGTCGGCGGCACGGGCGACCGGCGACTGCTGATCGTCGAGAAGGAGCGGCCGACGCAGGGCCGTTTCCCGCGACGCAGCGGCATCCCCGATCGCCGGCCGCTGTGCGCGACCGGCGAGCGGGCCGAGGTGTGAGCCTGCCATCCGCGGAGCGCTGCGATGCGCTACTCGCGGCGGTTCTGCCGGCGGAGTCGCTGCACGCGGTCGGCGGCCGCGTCCGCGACGAGATCCGCTCGGGTCTCGACGGCATCGAACGGGCGCCGAAGGACCTCGACTACGTCGTGATCGGGGTCGAGCTGGCGGATCTGGTCGAGCGCTTGCGGCGGGTCGGAGGCGCGGAGGTCGTCGGGGCCTTCGCCGTGGTCAAATGCACGATCGAGGGTCGTACGGTCGACCTGACGCTTCCGCGCCGGGAGCGATCGACCGGCGCGCGGCACCGGGACTTCGCGGTCGAGTTCGGGCCGCAGATCCCGCTCGACGAGGATCTCGGGCGGCGTGATTTCCGCATGAATATGATCGCGCGGCGGATCGACGATCGGCGCCTCGTCGATCCCTACGGCGGCGTCGCCGACATCGAGGCGCGGCGCGTCGATCTCCTGCGCGAGGCCGCCTTCGAGGAGGATCCGCTGCGAATGCTCCGGGCGGCGCAGTTCGCCGCGCGCTTCGGGTACGCGCTCACCGAGCGGACGCTCGCGGCGATGCAGCGAGCGGCACCGCTCGTCGCGACCGTCTCGGCGGAACGCACGCGCGACGAGCTCGTCAAGCTGCTCGTCCAGGCCGAACGGCCGTCGCTCGGCATCGAGCTGCTGCGCGGCGGAGGCGTGCTCGCATTCGTCCTCCCGGAGCTGCTCGAAGGTTACGGGATCGAGCAGAACGCCTACCACGCGTACGACGTCTACGGCCACGGCCTCGCGACGGTGGACGCGGCGCCGCCGGGCGACCTCGTCGATCGGCTGGCCGCCCTGCTGCACGACATCGGCAAGCCGCGGGTCAAGGACGGCCCGCACTTCTACCGACATGAAGAGGTCGGCGCCGAGATGGTCCGTGCGATGCTGCAGCGTCTGCGGTTCTCGGGCGAGGTCGTCGAACGGGTCGAACGCCTCGTCGCCCATCACATGTATACGAACGAGGCGCAGCAGACGGACGCGGCGATCCTGCGGTTCATTCGGCGGATCGGCGAAGATTTGCTGCCGCGGCAGTTTGCGCTCCGGGCGGCGGATATCGCGGGCAGCGGCCTGCCGAAGCGAGGCGACGCAAACGAGCGTTTCGAGGCGCGGGTCTTCGCACGGATGGCGACGGCCCCGCCGCTCGGGGTCGCGCATTTGGCGGTCGACGGCCGCGACGCGATCGCGGCGCTCGACCGCGCGGCGCACCGCGCCGATCCGGCCGCGCGGCCCTCCGGTCGCGGCTCACGGCTCGTCGGTCTCCTCTTGCACGACGTGCTCGAGCTCGTGACGGAAGAACCGTCGGCGAACGAGCGGGACCGGCTCCTGGGCGAACTCGAACGCCTCGCCGCGTCACGGATCGCCGAGAACCACGGCGATCGGGTGAGCGAAGGCGTCGCGACGGACGGCGGTCGCTGAGCGTCGTACGAGGCCGTGGACGACCGGGCAGCGGCTCGCCGCGAACGCGTGCCGATTCGACGTTTCACGTGGAACGTGCCCCGGGCGGTTGCGACGAAGCGGCTCGGGCGGCTCCGGAGACGCTGGTGCGTCACGTCTACCTATGAAGGGGCGAGGACCAGATGCGCCGCGTTACTCGTGAGGATTTGATGTCACGTGAAACGTTGCCGGCCCGGCGGTCGCGACGAAGCGGCGCCGACGGCTGGGTTGCCCGGGGCGCTGCCACGCGATACGCGACATGTGGAAAGGGGGCGCGGACCGTTGGCGCCGTTCAGTAGCGTAGGGCACCACAGCGATTGGGTGAGAACGCCACGAGGATTTTACTCGAGCGGCGGTGCGGAGTGAGCCCCAGCTTCGGCGAGCCACGGCAGCGTCGCCATTTCGTTTCACGTGAAACGAATTGCCGGAGCGCGCGAACTCGTGATTGCGAGTTTGCGCTCTCACCGACGGCAAGGGACGCGACGCTGCGCCACCGCAACTCCGCACTGCCGCTCTGCCGAAGGGAGCCCCCGACGCCGAACTCCAAGCCGATGCCCGCTCGCGATGCCGTCACGGATCGGACGCGTATCATCGCGATCGTGAACCAGAAGGGCGGCGTCGGCAAGAGCACGACGGCCGTCAATCTCGCCGCCTCGCTCGCGCTGCTCGGGCGCCGGACGCTCGTCGTCGACCTCGATCCGCAGGGCAACGCGACGAGCGGCTTCGGGGTGGACAAGCGGTCGGTCGAGCGCGACACGTATGCGGTCCTCCTCGCGGGCTCACCGATCGCGGATGCCATCCGGAGCACCGAGATCGAGGGCCTCGATCTCGTCCCGGCAACGATCGATCTCGCCGGCGCCGAGATCGAGCTCGTGCCGGCACTCTCACGCGAGACGCGTCTGCGCCGCGCGCTCGCGGCGGTCGAGGGCCGGTACGCCTACGTCCTGATCGACTGCCCGCCCTCACTCGGGCTGCTCACGCTCAACGCCCTGACGGCGGCCCGCGAGGTCCTCATCCCGGTGCAGGCCGAGTACTACGCGCTCGAGGGGCTCTCCATGCTGACGCGCGTCGTCGAGCGGATCCGCGAGGCGCTCAATCCCGAGCTCGAGATCACGGGCGTGCTCGTCACGATGTTCGACGGTCGCACGAAGCTCGCCGCCGAAGTGCTCGATGAAGTGAACCGGTACTTTCCGCGACAACTCTTTCGTACGCAGATTCCCCGCAACATCCGGCTCTCGGAGGCGCCGTCCTTCGGCAAAGCCGTCACGCAGCTCGATCCGAAGAGCCGCGGCGCCGTCGCGTACCACGCGCTCGCACGCGAACTCGAAGCACAGCGCCCGGTGACGGCATGAGCGTCAAGCGGGGCCTCGGTCGCGGCCTCGACGCGATGCTCGGCGAGCCCGCGGTCACGACCCGCCCGGCCGGCGATCAGGCCGTGACCGCACGCCGCACCGCCGACGCCGATGCCGATGCGGCGCGATCCCCGAAGCGCGACGGCCTCCTGCAGCTGCGTGTCGACGCGCTCCGGCCGAGTCCGCAGCAGCCGCGCACGTCGTTCGACGCGGCGGCCCTTGCGGAGCTGGAAGCCAGCGTGCGCCGGCTCGGCGTCCTCGTTCCGATCATCGTCCGCCCGACGCGTGAGGTCGGCACGTACGAGATCGTCGCCGGCGAGCGACGCTGGCGCGCCGCCGCCGCGGCCCGGCTCGAGACGATCCCCGCGCTCGTCCGCGACGTCGACGATCGCACGAGCCTCGAATTCGCCGTCGTCGAGAATCTCCAGCGGCGCGATCTCGACCCGCTCGAAGAGGCGATGGGCTACGCGAATCTCCTCGAAGAGTTCGATCTCACGCAAGACGCGCTCGCCGAGCGACTGGGCAAGAGCCGGCCCGCGATCGCAAACGCGCTCCGGCTGCTCGTACTCTCGGACGCGATCAAAGCGCGACTTCGCGCGGGCGAGCTCTCCGCCGGCCACGCGCGGGCGCTGCTCGGCGTGCCGGGTGACGAACGCGAGGCCCTCGCCGGGCGGATCGTGACGGAGGGGCTCTCCGTACGGGCGATCGAGAGCCGGACGACGGAGCGTCGCGCGCCACGACCCTCAAGGCCTCCGCCGGGGGCGGCGTCGCAGCCGGCCGCCGCCGCTCGTGATGCGGACCTCGGCGCGGCGGAGAGCCGGCTGCGCTATCGCCTCGGCGCTCCGGTCGCGATCCGGCACGGTTCGCGGGGCGGCACGATCGAGATTCGCTTCGCCGACCGGGAGGATCTCGTCCGCCTCGTCGACGTCCTGCTGGCGGAAGGATGACGGTGCGCGGGACCTCGCGGCCGCGCGCGCTCCTCGCGAGCGTCGCGCTCGCGGTGCCGCTGCTCGCCGGGCCCGCGCCCACGCCGGCCGCTTCGCTACCGGTCGGCCCGCCGCGCCGCACGCTCGAACGGTATCTGGCTGCGATTCGCACCGAACGCTATCCCGCGGCGTTCGCGCTACTCGCGGCCGGCACGAAACGCTACTTCGGAACGGCGGCGAACTATGCGTCGATCTTTCGAGCGGACGGCCTGCGACTCGAACGGTATCGGATAGTAGGCGCCGTCGCGGCGCCCGGGGGCCTCGTTGCGACCGTCGACGAGACGAGTCGCTACGTCGACGTGGCGCGGCAGAGCGTCGATGAAGCCGAGGGTCGCGTCCTCTACGGCGTCGTGCCCGAAGCCGCGACGTATCGGATCAAGGACCCGTACCATCCGTGGCGAGCGGTCGCACCGGCGGGCATCGGCCGCGTCGTGGCCGGGCTCGGCGTGACGGTCCGCAAGCTCTCGTTCTTCACGGGCCGGGTCGATGCGGTCGTGACCTTCGAGAACCGCGGCGCCGAGGCCGTCACGCTGCTGCCGAACCGGACGATCCTGCGCGACGAGCGCGGGAACGTGCTGCACGCCTTGATCGACCCGTCGATCCCGTACACGGACCGCGAGATCCGGCGCGGTCTACGGCTGCCGGCGAATGCCCGGTATACGGGCGTGATCGCGTTCGCATCGGTCGACCGCTACACGCCGCGCGCGCTCGCGCTCTCCGTCGGCCCGCTCCTGACCGACGGCGCGGACCGGCCGTTCTCGATCGACCTCCCGCCCGTTCCGATCGCACCCTAGAGCGCGGGGGCCGCGAAGGTTAAAAAAACCTTATGGGACGGGACTTTGCGCGAACCGGACCGCTGCGAAAGAAAGGAGACGAGCGTCGCGCGGGTAAATCCGGCAGTCGTCGGCGACCGCCCTCTCGGAGCGACGCCGCGTCATTTCTCGTATCTGCGGGAGTTCTTCATGCGCCGTATCGCATCTTCGCTCGTCGCTTCGTGTGCGATCGCGACGCTCTCCGCTTGCGGGGGCTCCGGCTTCGGCACGAGCTCGTCGACCGTCCCGACCTCCGTGCAGGTGCTGAACGGCAGCGGTCAGGCGAACGATTTCACCGTGTCGCCGGTCGGGACGCTACCCGTACAGTTGTCGGCGACGGGCCAGACCGGGACCGGATCGAACGTGACGGTCGTCCCGTTTGCGACCTTCACGTGGCAGGCCGGGTACGCGCCGGCCGGCGCGTCGTTCCTCCGAGGCCCCTCGCCGCTCGGCAACACGCCGTGCGGGACGCCCTCGGAGAAGCCGGCCGTGCCGGTGCTCCAAGCGGGCCCGGGCGGCAACACGTATCCGCTCTACGGCGGCGCGTACTCGATCTTGCCACCGGCCCAGACCGCGACGAACGTCTACATCGGCGTTCCGCTCGATCCGAGGACGGGGGCGCCCGTTTTGCCGGCGACGGGTTCGACCAATTATTGCCTCGTCGTCGACGAGGCCAATGCGTCGGGTCAGGTGATCGGCTCGCAGACGGTCGTCGTCACGAACGCCGCGCCGTAAGGGTCTGCCGCGGGCCGGGCGCGTCGTGAGCGGCGCGTCCGACCGCTGGCGCCGCGCGGCGCACGGCATCTACGTCGTGCTCGACGCCGGCGTGACGGCGGATCTCGCGGCACTCCTCGAGGAGATGCTGGCGGCCGGAATTCGTGTCATACAATATCGTGCCAAGTCGGGCGTCGACGGCACACTCGCGGCCCGCCTCGCCGCGAGGACGCAAGAGACGGGCGGCTGCTTTCTCGTGAACGACGATCTCGCGACGGCGCTCGCGATTCCGGAGGCGGGGCTGCACGTCGGCCAGGAAGATCTTGCCATGCACGACGCGGCCGCGCTGCGCGCCGTTCTCGCCGGCCGCGTGCTCGGCGTTTCGTGCGGGACGGCGGCCGAAGCGCGTGCGGCGGAGGCGCTCGGCGCCGACTACGTCGGCGTCGGCCCGGTCGCCGCGACGGCGACGAAGCGCGACGCGGGGGCGGCGATCGGCGAGGCGGGAGTGCGCGCGGTCGCCTCCGCCGTCGCGATTCCGAGCGTCGCGATCGGCGGGATCGAGTGCTCGACGATTCCGCTCGTCGTGCGAGCCGGAGCCGCCATGGCTGCGGTCGTGAGGGCCGTCGCGCGCGATCCGCAGCCGCGACGCGCGGCCGAGCGTCTCGTCGCGGCCTGGAGCGCCGCGAGCGGCGCGTGAACGAGGAGCGCGGCGTGCTCTCGATCGGGACGACCGAAGCGACGAATGCCGTCGGTCTCGGTCTCGATCTGCGCCTGCTCGCGGAGCGGGGCACGCCGGGGTTCATGGTGGTCGCGGCGGTGAGCGCGCAAGACCGGTCCGGCATTCGCGATCTCACGCCCCTCCCGCCCGCGAGCCTGCAGGCGCAGCTCGCCTCGATCGATGCGGCCCGCGTCGGCGCGATCCGGATCGGCGCGCTGCCGTCGGTCGCGGCGATCGAGGTCGTCGCGGCGGCGCTGGCCCATTTCGGGGGCGTGCCGGTCGTGCTCGATCCGGTCCGTGCGGGTTCGCGTGGCGGAGCGCTCACGAGCGAGGAGACGTCCGCGGCGCTGCGCGAACGGCTGCTGACGCCCGCGACGGTCGTTCTGCCGAACCTCGGTGAAGCGTCGGCCCTCGCGGGCTTCGCCGTCACGAACGATGCGTCGATGGAGGCGGCGGGCCGCGCGCTCGTCGCGCTCGGTGCGCGCGCGGTTCTCGTGACGGGCGGTCATCTCACCGGCGATCCGACCGACGTCCTGGTCGAGGATGCGCGGAGCCTCCGCTTCACGGCTCCGCGTCTCGCACGCGAGATGCGCGGTACGGGCTGCGTGCTCGCGGTCTCGCTTGCAGCCGAACTCGCGAGTGGCGAGATGTCGCTAGAAATGGCGATCGCTCGCGCGCGCGCGACCGTCCGAACGAAGATCGCCCACGCTCGACGCGTGGGCGATCAGTGGTGTGCTCCTTGAGCGACGCGATCGGCCGGAGCGCGAAGCCCCAGGATGTCGTTCTAGCGGTACGAAGACGAAGCGCTGCGCGTGCGGGCGAAGCAGTCCCGGCAATAGACGGGCTTGTCGCCGCGCGGCTGGAACGGCACCTCGGCCGTCTGCCCGCACGAACTGCACGTCACGGAGAACATCTCGCGCGCGCCGCCGCCGCCGCCGCCGCCGGCACCACCGCCGCCACCACCGGCGTAGCTTCCGCCGCCGCCGCCGCTGCTATAGCCGCCGCTGCGGCTCGAACCGCCGGCAGATCCCGCACCGGCACCGGCACCGGTCGTACCGCGCGTCGCCTTGCGGGCGGCGCGGCAATCGGGACAACGGTTCGGCTTGTTCTGGAAGCCCTTCGAAGCGAAGAACTCCTGCTCTCCGGACGTGAATGTGAATTCTGCTCCGCAATCAGTGCAGGTCAGCTTTTCATCGGTATACAATGCGAGTTTCCTTTGGGTCGTTCGTTGGTTTCGACTCGCTATCGTTCTCGACCGATTGTCGGAGCTGCGTGCGGATTCGAAAGCCGGATGGATATGGCTGGATACTAACATAGGGCTACAACCGGTGCAAGAGACGCAAGCCGAGCGACCTCTCGAGATCCCCGCAATGGCCCGCCGGCGCGTGATGTCGGGCATGCGACCGACCGGACGGCTGCATATCGGTCATCTCGTGGGCGTCCTGCGCGGCTGGGTCGCCCTCACGGCCGACAACGACGCGTTCTTCGAAGTCGCCGATCTGCACGCACTCACGACCGCGTACGACCGGAGCGACACGATCGGTGCGTCCATTCACGAGATGGTGATCGACTGGCTCGCCGCGGGCGTCGATCCCGAACGCGCGACGTTGTACGTGCAGTCACACATTCCGCAGATCGCCGAGATGCATCTGCTGTTATCGATGATCGTGCCGCTCGCGTGGCTGCAGCGGGTGCCGACGTTCAAGGACCAGATCGCCGCGCTCGGCGGCGAGGTCGCGACGTACGGCTTCCTCGGCTATCCGCTGATGCAGCTGGTCGACATCGCCGCGATGCGTGGCGAGTTCGTGCCAGTGGGCCGCGACCAGCTCGCGCACTTGGAGGTCGCGCGTGAGATCGTGCGCCGCGTCAATCATCTGTACGGCGCGGGCACGCTCGTCGAGCCCCAGCCGATCCTCGGTGAGTTCCCGGGCGTACCCGGCACCGACGGCCGCAAGATGTCGAAATCGTACGGCAACGATATCCAGATCGCCGACGACGCGCAGGTGACGACGAAGAAGATCCGCTCGATGGTGACGGATCCGCTCAAGGTGCGCCGGAACGATCCGGGGCGTCCGGAGGTCTGCCCCGTCTTCGAGCTCCACCACCTCACGAATGCGGCGCGCGTGCCGTCGATCGAGGAGCAGTGCCGCACGGGCGCGCTCGGCTGCGTCGACTGCAAGACGGATCTCGCGCAGTCGTTCGATCTCGCCTTCGGACCCATCCGTGCGCGCCGTGCGGAGATCGACCCGGCCTCGGTCGCCGGGGTTCTCGCCGACGGCGCGGAACGCGCGCGCGCGATCGCGAGCGGCGAACTCCGCGCGCTCAAGACGCGGATGTCGCTCTAGCCGCCGAGGCCGGCGGCGCACGGTCAGCCGCGAAAGCGGGGCAGCGCTTCGCCGATGCGTGCGAGCGCGGCATCGATCTTCGCGAGCGACGACGCGTACGAGAAGCGCAGATAGCCCCGGCCGTACGGCCCAAAGCAAGAGCCGCCCGGAACGGCGACGTCGGCTTCGTCCAGCAGGAATGCTGCCAGTTTCTTGTCATCCAGCGTGATTTGTGAGACGTTCGGGAAGGCGTAGAACGCGCCGCGCGGCAGCCGGCACGTCACGCCCGGCAGGGCGTTCAGGCCGGCGACGATCGCATCGCGGCGCTCGCGGAACTGCGCGTTGAAGCCGAGCACCGCATCGTCCGGACCTTCGAGCGCGGCGATGCCGGCGTACTGGACGAACGGGGCGACGCACGAATACGTGTTATTGCCGAACAAGATCACGTCACGGGCGATCGCCGCCGGCATGATGCCGTAGCCGAGCCGCCAGCCGGTCATCGCGTAGGCTTTGGAGAAGCCGTCCAGCACGATCGTGCGGTCGCGCATCCCCGGCACGCTCGCGATCGAGGCGAACGCGTCGTCGTACAGATTCCGGCTATAGATCTCGTCGCTGAGGACGATCGCGTCGTGGCGGATCGCGAGTTCGGCGATGCGTTCGAGATCTTCGCGCGGCAAGAGGCCGCCCGTGGGATTCGCGGGCGAGTTCAAGATGATGACGCGCGTTCGCGGCGTCATCGCCGCCGCCAGTCGGTCGAGATCGAGCCGGAAGTCGCTCGCTTCGAGCAGGGGCACGGGGATCGCGGTCGCCTGGAGATAACTCGCGCAGGCGGCGTACGCGGGATAGGCGGGGTCGGCGTAGATCAGTTCGTCGCCGGGATCGAGCAGCGCGCAGAGCGTGTTCCAGACGAGCGGCTTGAGGCCCGGGCTGACGACGACGTGCGCCGGATCGTAGGGCGCGATGCCGCGGAAACGCGCGGCGTAGGCGGCGATCGTCTCGCGCAGCGGCAGGATGCCGGCGGAGGGCGCGTAGTGTGTGTGACCGGCCTCGATCGCCGCGATCCCCGCGTCGCGAATGTGCGCCGGTGTCTCGAAATCGGGTTCGCCGACCTCGAAGTGCAAGATGCTGCGGCCCTGCGCTTCGAGCACGCGCGCGCGGGCGAGGACGTCGAAGGCCCCTTCGCTCGAGAGGCGGTCGACGGCCGAGGCGCGCGGGGCGGCGGAGACGTGCATCGCGGCCGGATTCGCGCCGCTCACGGGGCGATCTTCTTGTGGAAGTAGCCGGCGATGACGGCGCGTGCGACGGGTGCCGCGACGCCGGCACCGTAGCCGCCCGTGCGTTCCATGTAGACCGCGAGCGCGAATTTCGGATGGTCGGTGGGGGCGTAGGCGACGAACCACGTCGTGTTCGGACCGTTGCCGCCGTCCGTCTCGGCCGTGCCGGTCTTGCCGCCGAACGGCAGTCCCGGTACGGCGAGACCGTAGGCCGTGCCGCCCGGATCCGTGACCTTCGCCATGCCGGCGCGCACGGCCGCAAGGGCGGCCTGCGTGACCGGAACGTGCCGGATGACCTCGCGGCCGTAGCGTTCGATCGTCTTCCCGGAGGAGCTGCGGATCGCGTAGAGCAGGTGGGGCCGGTAGAGCGTGCCGCCGTTGACGACGACCGCCGCGGCGCTCGCAATCTGCAGCGGCGTCGCCTGCATCGCGCCCTGCCCGATCGCGAGCTGGCAGACGTCGCTCGGCTCGAGCGGCAGGCCGAAGGTCTTCATCGACCACGCGTTCGTTGGCCAGTTCCCGCCATACTCGCCCGCGATGTCGATGCCGAGCGGGGAGCCGAGGCCGAACGCGAGCGCGTACTTGCGCAGCCGCGCGTGGCCGAGCAGGTCGCCGAGCCGGTAGAAGTAGCCGTCGCTCGAAGCCGCGAGCGCGCGCACGAAGGCCGTCTCGCCGAGACCGCCCGAAGCGATGTCGTAGAAGGTGTGGCCGTGACAGTTCCATGCCCCACTGTCGTAGACGAGCTCGTCGCGTTTCACGACGCCCGCCGTCAGCGCGCCGCTGCCCGTCACCATCTTGAACGTCGAGCCCGTCGGCGTCGCCGCGCCGATCGCGCGGTTGTAGAGCGGATGCAGCGGGTCGCGGAGGTAACGCGAGAATTTGGCCGAGGAGATGCCGCCCGTGAAATCGTTTGGGTCGAAGTTCGGATAGGAGGCCATCGCGAGAATGCCGCCGTCGCTCGGGTCGATCGCGACGACGGCGCCGGCGACGCGGTGGCCGCGCAGCTTGCCCGTCGCGAGCAACTGCGTGCGCAGCGCGTCTTCCGCGAGCCGCTGCAGGCGCCAGTCGAGCGTCAGCACGAGACCGTTGCCCGGCGTCGGTTCGACGTACCCGAGCCGGTGCTTCAGGCTGCCCTGCGCGTTGACCGCAATCTGCTGGCCGCCCGCCTTCCCGCGCAGCCACGCGTCGTAGTGTTCTTCCAGGCCCTCCTTGCCGATCACGTCGTTCGGGGAGTAGCCTTTGTGCCGCAGCGATGCATACTCGGTCTCGGTGATCTGCCCGACGTAGCCGAACAGGTGCGAGGCGAGCTTGTGATTCGGATAGTCGCGCACGGGCTGCGCCTCGAGATCGACGCCCGGCAGGCTTCCCTCCGATTGTGCCTCGGCGAGGCGCGCCATCTGCGCGTCCGTGAGGTCGCTCGCGAGCACGACCGGGTCGTAGGGCTCGAAGACGGCGACCTGGTCGAACGACGTGTAGTTGAAGCCGAGATGGTGCAGCCAGCGCTGCCGCAGCTTCGCCTCGGGCAGCGCGAGCGTCTGCGCGAGCCGTGCGAGCATCGCCTCCGCGTCCCGAACCTCCGAGGGAATGATCGCGCAGACGTACGACGGCTTCGAGCGAACGAGGACGATGCCGTGCCGGTCGTAGATCCGCCCGCGTGGCGCGGCGACAGGAATTTGCCGGATCTGATTGGCGCGCGCGCGCGCCGCATACGCACCGCCGTCGAGGAGCTGGACTTCGGTGAGCCGTATGCCGAGCGCGACGAGCGAGGCCGCAACGGCGATCGCGAACGCGATCTTTTTCCTCAGGAGGCCGGCGCCGCGCGCGGGAGGCTCGGGCGGGCGCGCGAGCGTGCGCGTGCCGGGCGTCCGCGGGTCGCGGATCTCAGTAGCGGCCACGCGCGCCTCCGAGCCGCGGCACGGCGAGCAGGAGGGCCGTGCCGGCGAGCGCGGTGAGCAGTCCTTGCCAGAGCGCCGCGTGCAGGTGCGTCGCGATCCCGGCGAGCGGACGGCCCTCGAGCGCGAGCGTCGCGAGGGCGAGCATCGAGCGCGCGAGCGTCGCGCTCGCGATCGCGACGAGGACGAGCGCGGGCCGGTCGACCGGCACGTGGCCGCGCACGCGGGAGAGCGTCCAGGCGACGAGCGCGGTCGCGATCGTCCAAGCCGCGCCCGTCGTGCCGAGGGCGTCTTCGCCCGCGCCGATGAACGCGCCGAAGGCAAGGGCGCTCGCCGGACGCGAGCGGAGCGCGAACCACATCGTCACGAGCGCGACGATGCTGACGACGCCGCCCCGAAAGCCGAGCAGCGGCGCGACCGTGCTCTGCAGCAGCAGGGCGCCGGCGAGCGCGAGCGTCGCGACCCACCACGGCGGGGGCTCGGCGAGCAGGACCTTCGTGACCTCCCCCGCGCGGGGGCGCACCTCAATGCGGAACGACGAGGACATGATGCAGCCGCCCGAACGGCACGGCGGGTTCGACGAGCGCGGTCTGGTAGAGCGCGCCTTCGGGGTGCGAGACGTGCGCGATCCGGCCGATCGCGAGACCCGCATGGAACGAGCGGCCCTCACCCGTGACGATCGCGTCGCCGGCCTTCAGTTTCGCGTCTTGCGAGACGAAGCGCAGCTGGATGCGCGAGTTCGTCCCCGTCGCGATGCCCCACCAGCGGCCGCGCTGCACGACGGCGGGGATCTGGCTGCCCGTATCGATCGACAGTAAAACCTTGCTACTGAGCGGCTCGACCTCGACCACGCGCCCGACGATGCCCTCGGGCGAGATCACGCCGTCGTCGACGGCGATGCCGGCCTGGTAGCCACGGTCGATCGCGATCGTCCGCGCCTCGTTCTCGGGATCGTAGCCGACGACGTTCGCGGCGATATCGGCCGGATCGTCCTTCGCGAGGCGCGCGATCGCGGCGTCCCCGGGAGCGTTCGCGGCGGCTTCCCGAAGATGGGCGTTCTCGACTTGGAGCGCGTGATTCGCGTCCGCGAGGAGCCGGTTCTCCGCCGTGAACTGCGGCAAGGAGCCGAGGTTCCCGGCGAAGCCTTGGATCCACGTCGTGACGGCCGAGATGCCGCTCTGCGCGGGCAGGAGGACCGACGTGACGCCGGCGGCGATCGGACTCGGCTTACCCGCGCGGACGGCGCCGAGTTGGATGAGCGCGACGATCGCCGCGGCGATCACCGCGGCGATTACGGCGAATAGCTTTCTCTCATCCCGGTACGTAAAGATTGGTACCACCTCGTGATGCGATCGGCGTGCGGCCGTAACTGCTCGAGCAGCGGCGCCGAGCCGAGGATCTCGCCCGCGCCGCGCGCGACGCAGACGAGCGGATCCGGCGCGACCGTGGTCGGAAGATTCGTCTGCGCGGCCATCTCACCCGCGAGCCCCGGGATCAGCGCGCCGCCGCCGGTGAGCGTGATACCGAACTCGATCAGGTCGGCCGCGACGTCCGGCGGCGTCGTCTCGAGGACGGCGCGCACGGCGCGCACGATGCGCGCGACGGGCTCCGCCATCGCGTCGCCGACCGTGACTTCGTCGATCTCGCGCGCGACGGGGCCGCCCGCCGAGATGCCGCGCGCGATGAACGGCCCGCGGCCGCGCGGACGGCCCGCGTAGCCGAGTTCGACCTTGAGCGCCTCCGCCGTGAGCGAACCGATCTGGAAGCGGTCGCGTGCGAGCCGCTGCTGGATCGCGAGGTCGAAGGCATCGCCGCCGATCGCAACCGAGCTCAGCCGGATCACGCCGCTCATCGCGACGACCGCGATCTCGGTCGTGCCGCCGCCGATATCGACGACCATCTGCGCCTCCGGGCGCGTGATGTCGAGGCCCGCCCCGACGGCGGCCGCGACGGCCTGCGGAACGTACGTCGTGTAGCGCGCGCCCGCGGCGCGCACGGCCTGTTCGACGGCCTTGCACTCGATGTCGGTCGCGCAGCCCGGAATGCTCGCGACGAGTCGCGGCGCGATGCGCGGCCGCGCGGCGAGCGCGCGGTCGACGAGGGTGCCGACGATCGCGTGCGCGGCGCGGAAGTCGGAGATCGTCCCGCGACGCAGCGGACGGACGACGCGCACGCGACCGGGCGCGCGGCCCTCCATCTCTTTTGCCGCGTGACCGAAGGCGACGATGCGGTCGTACGGGTCGTAGGCGACGATCGTCGGCTCGCTGATCAAGACGCCGGCGCCGCGCTCGTAGACGACGCTGTTCGCCGTGCCGAGGTCGAGGCCGAGATCCGGACTGATCGCCTGGCGGACCGTCGTGAACATCGTCACGCCGGCATCCCGGCGAAGGCGTCCGCGAAGGCGGGCGGCGCGAAGCCGAACGTCGCGAGCGTCCGCACGAAGCGGCCGATCGGAAAGCCCATCACGGCATAGAAGTCGCCGTCGATCCGCTCGACGAGTGCGGCGCCGAGTCCCTGGATGCCGTACGCGCCGGCCTTGTCGAGACCGTCACGGGTTCCGGCGTAGGCGCGCACGGTCGCGTCGTCGAGGTCGAAGAAGCGAACGGCGGCCGTCTCGACGAACGCGGCCCGCCGGCCCTCGCCCGTGAAGGCGAGGTCGAGCGCGGTATGGACGAGGTGCTCGCGGCCGGAGAGCGCGGCGAGCATCGCGCGCGCCTCCGCGATGTCGTGCGGTTTGCCGAGCGCGCGGCCGTCGAGATCGACGACCGTGTCGGCGGCGACGACGACGCCCGGAGCGGGTGCGGTGCAGATGCCGGCCCGTGCGGCGCGCTCGCTTGCGGCGAGCGCCGCGAGGGCGGCATTGCACTTCGCGGCGCTGTGGTGCGCTGCGAGTTCGCGCGGCGTGAGACCGGGCACGTCGTCTTCCGGAAACTGCGTCGGCCGGACGTCGACGCGGAACCCGAGCGAGCGAAGGAGCTCGACGCGTCGCGGCGATGCGCTGGCGAGAATGACGTCGGTGAGTGCAGTCATAGTCGTGATGATATCGACAGGCGCTTTGGTGCCGTGTGCGGGATGTCCTACGTGCCGTCGATCTCGCAGCGCAGAAGATCGTCGAGCGTTTCGCGCCGTACGACGGCATGGTGCCGGGTTCCATCGACGAAGACGAGCGGCGGGCGGACGAACCGGTTGTAATTACTCGCCATCGGCGCGACGTACGCTCCGGCCGTCCGGAGCGCGATCAGGTCGCCGGGCCGGAGATCCTCCGGCAGCGGCGCCGTGACGAGTTCGTCGTTCTCGCAGGCGCGGCCGCAGAGCGTCGTCGGAACCTGGGCGCCGGCGGGACGGACCGTGACGGCGACGGGATGATGGTAGGCGCCGTAGAGCGCCGGCCGCGGGTTGTCCGCGATGCCGCCGTCGACGATCGCGAAGCGGCGCTCGCCGAGCCGCTTCACGACGACGACTTCGTAGATGCTCGTGCCGGCCGCAGCGACGATCGCCCGGCCGGGCTCGATCCCGAGCCGCGGCGCCGCGATGCCGCGCTCGCGCGACCGTTCGCGCGTGCGCGTCGCGACGGCACCGAGCACGTACTCGACGTCGAAGGTGCGGCCGTCCGGATGCGGATCGACGCCGAAGCCGCCGCCGATGACGAGCGTCGCGATCTCGCCCGCCGGCGGCCGCACGATCTCGGCGAGCGCATCGACGAGCACCTCCGCCGCGCGCAGATACGGGGCCTCATCGAAGAGCTGCGAGCCGAGGTGCGCGTGCAGCCCGGCGAGCCGGAGCCCCGGCTGCGCGCGCACGAACGCGACCGCCTCGGCCAGCGCCGGCATGGCAAAACCGAACTTCGTGCCGTCGCCGCTCGTGCGGATCGCGGCGTGTGTCTCGGCGACGATGCCGGTATTGCAGCGCAAGAGCACGGAGACGGGCCGCGCGGCCGAAGCGGCCGCCGCGAGCGCCGCGAGCTCCGGCAGATGATCCGCGACGACGCGACCGGCGCGCCCGGCCGCCGCCGCCGCGATCTCGTCCGCGCCTTTGCCGCAGCCGTGCATGACGATCCGCGCCGCGGGCATGCCGCCGCGCTCCGCGACCGCGAGTTCGCCGAGCGAGCAGACGTCGAGGTCGAGCGACGTTCGTGCCAGTCGCCGCACGAGCGCGACGGGTAGCAATGCTTTGCCAGCATAAGCGACCTCGATCGCGTGCGCTGCCGCGGCTCGCTCGAAACGCGCGATCGCGGCGTCGAGGACGCGCAGGTCGAGCGCGAGCACGGGCGTGCCGTAGACGCGCGCGAGCTCGGCGACCGGAACCTCACCGATCGCAAGCGAACGGTGCGCGATCACGCGCCGCCGTCGCGGTAGAGGCCGTGCTCGGCGATGTAGCGGGCGACGAACTCCGGCACGAGGTAGCGGATGCTGCCGCCGTGCTCCGTCTGCGAACGGACGAGCGTCGCCGAGCCCGTCAGCGCCGGCAGATCGAGGACGCGGACCTTCGCGCGCTCGCTCGGCGCGAGCGTCGTGAGATACGAGTCGAGCCGGTCGAGCGGCTTCTCCGCGCGGGGTGCGATCACGAAGGCGTCGAGCGCGCGCAACACTTCGTCCAGCCGCTGCCAAGGCGAATCGATCAGCGAGTCGCCGCCGACGATGAACGTCAATTCGTCCTGCGGGTAGCGCGCGCGGACGCGCGGCATCAGATCGGCCGTGAGCCCCGTCGCTTCATCCGCGAGGTCGGTCTCGTCGAGTGCGAAGGCGGCGTTCGGCGCGATCGCGCCGCGCAGCATCACCAGTCGTTGCTGGGTCGTCGCGTGCGGCCGTTCGCGCTGGTGCACGGCTTTGGATGGCAAGAAAATGACACGTTCGAGAGCGAGAGCGACGCGCGCCGCTTCGGCGATGAAGAGATGGGCGTTGTGGACCGGATCGAAGGTCCCGCCGAAGAGACCGAGCTTCACGAGTAGAGAAATTCGATGTCGCCGACGCGCACGGTGTCGCCGTCCCGGACGCCGAGCTCGCGCAGGCGTTTTTCGACGCCGAGCTTCGCGAGAACGCTTTCGAAGTGCTGCAGCGACTCGTCGGTCGTGAAGTCGGTCAGGGACGCGAGCCGCTCGACCCGGTCGCCCGAGATCACGAACGTGCGGCCGCGGACTTCGATCTCGAACGGCTCGGAGGTCGGCAGCACGAACCGGGGCGCCGTCTGGATCCCGGCGACCTCGGGCATCGCGCTTTCGCGAATCGTCGCGAAGGCGGCGAACAGCAGCTCGCGCACACCCTCCGAGGTCGCAGCCGAGATACCGAGCAGTCCGGGCAGTTGCGTCTGCAGTTCGGCGAACCGCTCGCGCGCCTCGGGCAGATCGAGTTTTGTCAGTACCGGAAGCGAGGGCCGGGCGGCGAGCGCCGGATTCCACGACCGCAGCTCGTGCTCGATGACCTCTTTGTCGTGCAAGATCTCATCAAGCGGCCGCGCGCCGTCCATCAGGTGCACGAGCACCCGCGTGCGCTCGATGTGCCGCAGGAAGCGGTCGCCGAGGCCCGTTCCCGCGTGCGCTCCCTCGATCAACCCCGGGATGTCGACCATCACGAACGACTCCTCGGGGCCGAGCCTCACGACGCCGAGTTGCGGTTCGAGCGTCGTGAACGGATAATCCGCGATCTTCGGCCGGGCGGCGGTCACGGCACCGAGGAGCGTCGATTTGCCGGCGTTCGGCAGACCGACGAGTCCGCAGTCCGCCAGCAGCTTGAGCTCGAGCCGGATCTCGGCGAACTGCGCCTTTTGGCCGCGATAGGCGATCTGCGGCGCCTGGCGCGTGCTCGTCGCGAAATGCTGGTTGCCGAGGCCGCCCCGGCCGCCCTTCGCGACGCGGACGCGGTCACCGCGGTCGGCGAGATCGGCGAGCAGATACTCCTCACCCGCGTCGTCGCGGGCGTAGACGAGCGTCCCGACCGGAACCGGGACCGTCAGGTCCTCCGCGCTCTTGCCGGAGGAGTTCGACTTCTCACCGGCCTTGCCGGCGAGCGCGGCGAAGCGCTTCTTGAAGCGGAACTCGATCAGCGTCCCGACCTCGGGGTTCGCCTCGAGAAAGACGTCGCCGCCGCGACCGCCGTCGCCCCCGGCCGGGCCGCCCTTCGGGACGAACTTCTCGCGCCGCCACGCGACCACGCCGTCGCCGCCGGCGCCGCCCGCCGCCGTAATCGCCGCCTCGTCGATGAACTGCATCGTCTACGTCCGCCCCGGAAACGCAAGAAGAGCCCGCAGGCCCTTCATCGCGTCACGAGAGCGCGGGTCAGGCCCGGGCGGCCGGCGCGACCGCCACGATCGAGACGTGCGGGCGATTGCGCTTCTCGAAGAATTTGACGTGACCCGGAATCAGCGCGAACAGCGTGTGGTCCTTGCCGATGCCGATGCCGATGCCGGCGTTGCACTTCGTGCCGCGCTGACGGAGGATGATGTTGCCGGCGAGCACGTACTCGCCGCCGAACTTCTTCACGCCGAGGCGCTGAGAGTTGGAGTCGCGGCCGTTGCGGGTCGAGCCTGCGCCCTTTTTGGACGCGAACATCTGCAGGTCGAAGAAGAACATGACCGGCGGAGTATACCAGGAGCGCTCCCGCCTGTCGAGCCGCCCTCAGGCGAGGCCGAAGCAGCGCAGCAGAAAGGCATAGTCGAACGCGACGTCCCGCAGGTAATCGTACCGGCCCGAGGCGCCGCCATGGCCCGCCGCGAGGTTGGTCTTGAGCAGGACGGGATGCGACGAGGTCGTCCGGTCGCGCATGCGGGCGGCATATTTCGCGCCCTCCCAGTACGGAACTTGGCTGTCGTTGAGCGAGACCTCGACGAGCACCGGCGGATACGGCTTCGCGGCCAAATTGTCGTACGGCGAGTACGTCTTCATGTAGGCGTAGGCCGCGGGGTCGTTCGGATCGCCCCATTCGCGGTACTCGCCTGTCGTCAGCGGCAGGTCCGCATCGAGCATCGTCGTGAGCACGTCGACGAACGGCACCTGGACGAGCGCGCCGCAGAAGCGCTCCGGCTCCATGTTCAGTACCGCCCCGAGCAACAGGCCGCCGGCGCTGCCGCCTTGGATCGCGATCCGTCTCGGATCGGCCAGGCCGTCGCTCGCGAGGAAGTCCGCGCACGCGATGAAGTCCTCGAACGTCGTGCGCTTGCGAGAAAGATTACCGGCGAGCCGCCACGCCTCGCCGAGTTCTCCGCCGCCGCGAACGTGCGCGATGGCGAAGACGACGCCCCGGTCGAGCAGCGCGAGACGCGCGGGTGAGAACGTCGGGTCGATCGAGTGGCCGTAGCTGCCGTAGCCGTAGAGCAGAGCGGGTGCGGTGCCGTCGCGCGCGATGCGGTCGTATCGCCCGCCGTCGCGCAACTTCGCGACGACCGAGATCGGCACGCGCGTGCCGTCGGCCGCCGTCGCCCAGACGCGTTCGGCGACGTAGCGCTCGGGATCGTAGCCCGGCACGTCCGTGCGCTTGAGGAGCGTGCGCGTGCCGGCGGCCGGTTCTGCGCCCGAGACGTCGATCTCCAAGACGGACGACGGCGTCAGCAGCGATTGGAACGAGATCCGCAACTCCGCGATCGCGAACTCGGGGTTCGCGCCGAGGCTCGCGACGTAATCGTCTTCGCCGAACGCGAGCGGCGAGAGCGCGTGCGTGTCGTAGTCATACAGGGTGAGCGATTGGAGGCCGTCGCGCCGGCCGCCGAGTACCGCGAAACGCTCGAAGCAGTCGATCGACTCGATCGTCTCATCGGCACGCGAGGGCACGACCGTCGTCCATGGTGCGGATGGATCGCGGTCCGAGACGGAGGCGACCGCGAAGTCGACGGCATCGTCGTCCGTGCGAATGAAGAACGCATCGCCGCGGTGGTCGACGAAGTACCGCAATCCGTCGCGGCGCGGGCGGAAGACTGCGAAGTCGTCCTCGGGACGATCGGCGCTCAGGTAGCGCGTCTCGCTCGTGTCTTTCGCGATCGACACGCAGAAGACGAAGGCGCGGTCGCGCGAACGCTCGATGCCGATCTGGTACTCGTCGTGCGACTCTTCGAAGACGCGGACGGGTGCGTCCGCATCCATCCGTCGCCGCCAGAGGAGGTCCGAACGTTTCGAGACGTCGTCTTCGGTGACGTAGAAGAGCGTGACATCATCCGACCAGATGACGTCCGTGACGCGCTCGTCGCGGACGTCGAGCAGCGAACCCGTCGTGAGGTCTTTCACGACCAGCGCGTACTGGCGGTAGCCCGTCGTGTCGGTCGTGTACGCGAGCTTCGTGCCGTCGTCGCTGACGGAGAGCGCGCCGACCGAGAAGTACGGTACGTCCGTACCGAGGACGTTGCCGTCGATCAGGATCTCTTCGGCCGGCGGGATCACGCCGAGCGGTACGGGCGGTTCGCTTGCGGCGACGCGCGCGTAGATCGGATACTGAGCGCCTTCGACCGTTCGCGAATAGTAGCGGTACGCGCCGAGTCGGTACGGCACGGAAAGGTCCGTCTGCTGGATGTGGCCGAGGATCTCGCCGTACAGCGTCGCTCGCAGCGGCTCGAGCGGAGCGAGGCACGCCTGCGTGTAGGCGTTCTCGACCGCGAGGTGCGCGAGCGTCGCGTCGCTGCGCTCGCGTAGCCAGAAATACTCATCGACGCGCCGATCGCCGTGCGCCTCGAGAACGTGATCGACGTGCGGCGGGGACGGCGCTGAACGCCGGGCGGAGTAGTTCACGGGTCGCCATTCTCGTGTTCGCCGCTCATGCCTTTACGAGACGAACGGAAAGAAGGCCCGGAGCGACGTGCGCTCCGAGGCCTTTCTCATCCGAACGATTGGAGTTCGGGTCAGCGCAGGAAGTTGACCGATCCGCCGGCGTTGAAGGGCAGCGTGACGCTCTTGAAGGGCGGAAGGTTGCCGCCCGCCGGAGCGCCGTTCTGCCCGATGCTCGCGAAGAAATCGAGGCGGCCAGGGCTCGACGATCCCGTGAGCACGATGTATCCGGTCGACGGTTCGATGTCGATGCCGGTATATTGCGTGGCCGTCGCAGGTGCCGGGTCGAAGTACTCGGAGGCGACCGGCGTACCGGTCGTGCCGCGCACGCTCGCCGGGAAGACCTTGACGTTGTTGCCGGTGGTCTGCGTCGTGATCGTCGCGAGGACGTAGATGTTGCCGGCCACGTCGAACGTCAGGTCCGTGAGGGCACCGCCGTTGATGCCGAAGACCCCGTAGTTGCCGGCAGCGCCGCCGCCATTGATGGTCGTGATGGGATTGATCATCGCGCCGTTGACCGGATTCGTGATGCTCGCGGCCGAGTATTCGCTTAGCGAGTTTTGGCCTGCGATCCACAGATTTCCCTGAAGATCGAGCTTGGCGGCCGCGATGGAGTTTTCCGTTGAATTCAGATTGACGGTCACGGTCGGATTGGTGGCCGCGCCCTCTCCGATCGGCGAGAAGAAGTAGCCCAAGTAGCCGGCGTTCGGCTGGAATCCGAGGGTGAGGATCGCGTTGCTACTCAAGAGCTGCGGAAAGGAGTTCTTGTTCGTGATCGTCTGAACGGTCGGCGTGTTGAACGCGGGCGGCGTGGCAGGCGCCGGCATGGGGGCCGTCTGGCGAGTCTCGTACTCGATGTCGTTCGTCGTGCTGTTCGCAATCTGATTCCCATACACGATCCCGTTCTGCGAGTCCGTGCGCACCGATCGGGCGTTTCCGAACGTATACAGATACGTCGGAATGGTGGAGGTCTGCGCGCCCGTCGACGTCGCGGTCCCGAGGTCCACGAGATACTGGACGCCCGCGAATTGCGGGCCGCCGGGTCCGCCGACGTAGACGAGCTCTTTGCTCGCCGTGGTCGCCGGTGTGAAGGTCGCAGATGCGATCGTCGGTGCCGGCATCTGGGCCGTGCTACCGGAGAGCGTCGCGCCGGCAAGGGCGGCACCGGTATACGTCAAGGCAATCGTGTCCGACGACGAGCTCGTCAGAACCGACGTACCGGGAGTCCCGCCATTGATCTGAACCGTCGTCGCCGTCGCGTCTGAGTCGGTTATGCGAACCGGCGCGGCGTAGGGACCGACGATCAGGTAGTTATCGGCGTCGTAGGCGAAGAAGGCGACGCCCGTCGTCGTCGGCACCATGTTCGGATTCGGATTGGCGATGGAGATCTTGGCATTCGCGACCACGCCACCCAGCGTCAGGGCGACCGGCACATTCGTGCCGGCGACGACCGTGACGGTGAAGCCGGTGAGTGTCGAGAGCACGTTGCCGACGAAGTTCGACGTCGCGTTCGGGGCCTGAACGGCGTCGTACGTCGTCGCAGAGAAGACGTCCGACCCGACCGGTGCAAAACTCGTCGTCGTACAGACGATGTCGGGCCCCTGCGCTGCACAGCCCGTTGCCGTCGGCGAGAGGTTCGGCAGGACGACCTGCGTCGGCGTGCCGCCGTTGTTCGAGTAGCTGAAGACCGCCGACTTGGTGGCGTACGACAGGTACTGCGGCGAGCGCCGAGCGGCGCTCGCCGAGGTCGCAGGGGCGATCGGGACCCGCAGGGTTATCGTGACCTTCGCGGTCCGAGCGGAGGAGGCGCTTCCCGCGGTCGCGACGGCGACCGGAGTCGACGGCGAGCCGCCGGAGCTGCTGCAACCGGCCGACGCGACGAGCGCGAGCGTGACGAGTGAGGGAGCGAGGCGACGTGGGGCTCTCATCGACGGGCCTTTCCTTGCAGGATGATGCCATTGTTATTGACCGAAACGCTAACGGTCGCGCCGTTGCCCGTGTTCACGCCGTCCGTGATGCCGATCGTGCACTGGCCGCCGGTTTGCGACGTGACGGTAAATTGGTTGGTCGTGTTCGCGACCGGCGCGACGGACGCGATGCCGGCGGGTTGACATGCCGTAGCCGTGAACGCGCCCGTGTAGCCGGCCTCGCTCGCCGTAAACGTCTGGTTCTGACCCGGCTGGGTGAAGGTCAGAGCGGCCGGAGTGACGACGACGGGCGGCGCGGGAGTTGGCGGCGGCGGGATCGCCGTCGGTGTCGGAGTCGTGCCACCACCGGGCAGCGTCGGCGTCGCCGTCGGCGTGGCCGGCGTCGTCGCGGCGCCGGTCGGCGTGCCCGTCGGCGAACCCGGCGTGGCCGTCGAGCCCGACGCGGACGGTGTCGGACTGCCACCGCCACCGCCACCGCCACCGCCGCCGCCACTCGTGATGGGAAGCGGGTTGCCGATCGGTGCGGCCGGGGGGATGCCGGTCGAGTTGCTGCAGCCGACGATGAGTGCGGCTGCGATCAGCACACCGCCGCCGACGCCAAAAATGCGTTGCGTCAAGGGACCTCCAGAGGACGGAGAAGCCTGGAAAAAGACGGAGGTCCTCTGACGTCGCACCGAGCGAACCCGTGCGCTTGAGAACGAGGACTCCGCGACGTCAGTTATAGGCGAGCCGCAAAGCGGTGCCGGAAAGGACCTGAACGGTAATAGCGTATTTGCACCGGTCCTATCCTGCCGGGCCCCGACCCAAAGTCGCGCAGCGGCGCTCCTCCGTGCGCTCGTCGTGCGGCAGGCATCGCGGCCCTCCTCGTGATAAGGGGCGGGGTCACACACGTGGGAGCTCGAGACCTCGGATTTGGAACAGAAGAAGCGCGTCGTCGTCACGGGACTCGGTGCCGTCACACCCCTCGGCAATACGCGCGAACGCTTCTGGGAGGCGCTGATCGCGGGAACGAGCGGCGTCGGTCCGATCACCGCATTCGATTCGCATCAGCTCGATTGTCACATCGCAGCGGAGGTCAAGGGCTTCGATCCCGACGCGCTGATCGGCCGGCGCGACGCGCGGAAGATGGACCGGTTCGCGCAGTTCGCGTTCGTCGCGGCGAGCGAGGCGCTCGCCGATGCGGATTTTCCGGCTGATGCGGGGACGCGGGACGAGACGGGCGTCGTCGTCGCGAGCGGCATCGGCGGCATCAACACGGTCCAGGACACGGTCGCAAAGGCCCGTCTCGCCGCCGACGTCGGACGCATCAGCCCGTTCTTCATCCCGATGCTGATGGCGAACGCGGCGAGCGCTCAGATCTCGATGTACCACAAACTCCGCGGCCCAATGTATGCGGTCTCGAGCGCTTGCGCGAGCTCGAACGACGCGCTCGGCATCGCGTACAATTATGTGTCACTCGGCCTTGCGAGCGCGTTCGTGACCGGCGGCTCCGAGGCGACCGTGACGGACGTCGCGATGGGTGGCTTCGATTCGATGAAGGCGCTCTCGACGCGCAACGACGAACCCGAGCGAGCGAGCCGGCCCTTCGACCGGGAGCGCGACGGCTTCGTGCTCGCCGAGGGCGCGGGCATCCTCATCTTCGAAGAGCTCGAACACGCACGGGCCCGCGGGGCAAAGATCTACTGCGAGGTGCTGGGCTTCGGCCAATCCGCGGACGCGTACCACATCTCCGCCGTCGATCCGAGCGGCAGCGGCCTGGCGCTCGCCTTCGAGCGCGTCTTCAAGAGCGCGGGCATCGCGCCGAGCGACGTCGATTACGTGAACGCCCACGCGACCTCGACGCCGATCGGCGATCCCGCCGAATCCAAAGCGATGGAGCGCATCATCGGCGCGAGCGGTCACGCCTTCGCCGTCAGTTCGACGAAGAGCATGCACGGTCACGCGCTCGGAGCCGCCGGCGCCCTCGAAGGGGTCGCGACGACGCTCGCGATCCATCATGGCATCCTTCCACCAACGATCAACTACGAGTTCCCCGATCCCGAGTGCACGCTCGACTACGTGCCGAACGTCGCGAGGCGAGCCGAGGTCGGCGTCGCGCTCTCGAATTCGTTCGGATTCGGCGGCCACAACAGCGTCGTAGCGTTCGGACGCTACCGGGGCTGACCGCGGTGGCGGGAGAGGCCCGGCGGCGGCGCGTGCGCGCGCTGCTGGAGACGGCGGGCGTGCGGCTGCGCGGCTCGCGCGAAGCGAAGGACGACGACCTCGCGCGCTTCGACGCGGCGTTCGTGCACGAGAGCGCGTTTCGCGAGCGGCTCGCCGCGCAGTCGAACGAGCGGCTGGAGTTCCTCGGCGACGCGATCCTCGGCTTCATCGTCGCCGAGGACCTCGTCCGGCGCTACCCCCGTGCGGACGAAGGTGAACTGACGCTCCGCAAGCACGCCCTCGTGCGCGACGAGGCGCTCGTCGCGACGGCGCAGCGGCTCGGCTTCGAACCGCTGCTCGTGCTCGGCAGCGGCCTCGGAGCCGCGCCGGCGGAGACGCGGCGGTCGCTGCTGGCCGATGCCTTCGAGGCCTTCCTCGCCGTGCTGCACCGCGAGGCGGGGCTCGGCGCCGTGACGGCGTTCGTGCTGCGCGAGCACGTCGCGTACGTCGAGCGGACGCCGCTCGCGGGCGACCCGAAGAACGTCCTGCAAGAGTGGTCGCAGCGCCGGTTCGGAGCGACGCCGGTCTACGCGTCACGCGCCGAAGGTCCGGATCAGCGCCGCATCTTCCACGCCGATGTCTCGGTCGAAGGCGACACGCTCGCGAGCGGCAGCGGCGCCTCGAAAAAAGAGGCGGAACGCGCGGCCGCGGCGGCGGCGCTCACCGTCGTGCAGGCGCGGCACGGCGATGTGACGCTTCGCACCCTTTCCGAGCCGGAGCCGGAGTCGAAGCCGGCGCGTGCGGTGAAGCGACGTCCCGGCGCGGCGACGGCGCGCGTGCGGCCGTGAGGCTGAAGTCGCTGCGTCTCTTCGGGTTCAAGACGTTCGCCGAGAGCACCGTGCTGCAGTTCGAGCCGGGCATCACGGCGCTCGTCGGGCCGAACGGTTCGGGTAAGTCGAATCTCGTCGATGCGATCCGCTGGGTGCTCGGCGAGCAGTCGACCAAGTCCCTCCGCTCGGCGCGCATCGAAGACGTCATCTTCGCCGGCAACGAGCGTCGCAAGCCCCTCGGCATGGCCGAGGTCGCGCTGACCTTCGATAACCACGACCGCGCGCTCGCCCTCGACGCCCTGGAAGTGCAGATCACGCGGCGCACCTACCGTGCGGGCGAGAGCGAATTCTTCATCAATCGCGAGCACGTGCGGCTGAAGGACGTGATCGAACTGCTGATGGGCACGGGTCTCGGACCGGGCTCGTACGCGATCGTCTCGCAGGGCCAGATCGATGCGATCTTGTCATCGAAGCCGACGGAGCGCCGCGCGCTCTTCGAAGAGACGGCCGGCATCAACCGGTTCCTCGCGCGGAAGGCCGAGTCGATGCGGCGGCTCGATCAGACGGATGCGAACGCAATCCGCGTGAGCGACCTCATCGAAGAACTTGCCAAGCGCGTACCGGAGCTCGAGACGCAGGCGCGACGAGCGAAGCGTTATCGCAAGGCGACAGCGCGGCTGCGCGATCTCGAGATCCTGACGTACCTGCGCGCCGGGGCGACGCGCCGCGCCGAGCGGTCGCGCCTCGCAACCGAGCTCGAACGCCTCGAACGCGAGCGGACGGCGGCGGCGGAGCGTGCGACCGCCGTCGACGCGGAGCTCGCCGTCGTGCGCGCGGATGCGCTCGCCGCGGAGCGCGCACTCGAAGCCCTGCACCTGCGCGCGACCGCCGCCCGCGCGCGCTCGGCGGAGACCGAGTCGGCGCGCGCGGCAGACCTCGCGCGGCGCGACGCTCACCTCGCACAGAGCGCGCGCGTCGGCGGTGACCGCGAGCGGGCCGACGCCGAGGGCCGGGACCTCGCGCGCTCGCTCGTGCGCTACGAAGACGAGATCCTGCCACTCGAAGCGCACGTGATCGCGGCGCGCGAGCGGGAGGCCGTCGTGCACGAAGGCGTCGCGCGGGCGCGAGCCGAGCTCGACGACGTCTTCGAACGGCTGCGCGCGACCGAGGCCGCCGTCGCCGCGCAGAGTGCGAGCGAAGCGCAGCGGCGCGCGCGACTCCAAGGCGCGCTCGCCGCGCACGAGCGCCTCGAGCACGACGCGACGCGGCTGCGGGCCGACGCCGCGCGGGGCGGCGAGTCACTCGCGAGCGCTCGCGCGCAGCGCGATCGTGTCCGGGCCGAGCTCGCGCAGCTCGAAACCGAGGCCGAAGCCCTGGAAGCCGCCGAAGGGCTCGCCGCGGGGCATCTCGAGGCGGCGGAGCCCGCGCTCGCGTTCGCCCAGAGCACGCTGCGCGAAAAGACGGGCGAGCTCGCGAGCACCGAGGCCCGGCTGCACACGATCGAAGAGCTCGAAGCGAATCTCGAGGGGCACGTGCCCGGCACGCGGGCGGTGCTCGAAGCCTACGCGCGCGGCGAGTTCGGCGGCCTGCTCGGCGTCGTCTCGAATCTCGTGCGCGTCGACGAGCGGTACGCGCGCGCGCTCGACATCGCTTTTGGAGCGGCGCTCTCGAACATCGTGACGGAGAGCTCAGAGGCCGCGGAGCGCGCGATCCGTTTCCTCTCGCAGCAGGAGATGGGCCGTGCCACGTTCTTGCCACTCGACACGCTCGGCTCCCGCGTCGGTCGCAATCCGAGCGAGGCGCCGCGCCGCGAGGGCGTCGTCGGTTACGCGCACGCCCTCGTCGAGACGGAGCCGCGCTTCGCCGGCATCGTCGCGTACCTGATCGGCCGGACGCTCGTCGTCGCGTCGCTCGACGTCGGCATCGCGCTCGTACGCGGCGCGAACTTTCGCGATTCGATCGTCACGCTCGACGGCGACGAGATCCGCGGCGGCGGTGCGATGACGGGCGGCCGCCACCGGCGCGAGCGCTCGATCCTCTCGCGCCGCGCGCAGGCGCGCAGCCTGACCGGCGGCGCCCGCCGGCTGCGCGCCGAGGTCGCGGCCGCCGAGCTCGCCGTCCGCGCGTCGGCCGGCGAGCGCGCGCGGGCGACGGACGCGCGCGACGCGGCCCGCGCGCAGGCGAGCGCCGTCGCCGTCGCCGCGCGCGGCGCGCGCGGGATGCTCGGCTCGTTCGAAGCCGACGAGACGCGCCACGCGCGCGAGATCGAGGCGCTGCTCGCGCTAGCCGCGGCCGCGGATGCCGAGATCGCGACGGCGCGCGCGACGATCGCGGGTCTGGACCGCGAGCCCGAGGACGCCGCGACCCTGGATGCCGAGCGCGCGGGCCTGGAGGCGCGGCTCGCCACGGCGCGCGAGTCGATCGCGCGGGCGCAGGCGGCCGAGCGCGGCGTCGCGCAGGAGACGGCGACCGCGCGCGAAGCGCTCTCGGGACTCGTCGCCCGGCGCGACGCCGCCCGCAGCCGGGTCGCGATGCTCGATCAGAACCGCGACCGCGCGGCCGCGGCTCGCGCGCAGCTCGAAGCGGAGGTCGCGGAGCTCGCCGCACGCCTCGCGCGCTCGGCCGTCGAGCTCGAAGAACGGCGGGTGCTCGTCGCCGCGGGCGACGCGGAGCTCGCCCGCGCGCGCATCGCACGCGAGGATCTCGCGAGCCGCGGCGCGGCGGCGGAGGCGGCGCTGCGTGACGTGCGCGGCGTCGAGCGCGGTGCCGGGGCGGACGGCGAGCGCGGCCGGCTGCGCCTCGCCGAGATCGATGCCGAACTCGGCATGCTCGCAGCGCAGTTCGCGCAGAACCCGGCCTCGGCGGACGAGTGCGCGGAGGTCGAGGCTCGCTATGCGAGCGACGGCGGCGATTTCGAGGCCGAGATCGGACGCCTTCGCGAAGAGCTCGCGCGGCTCGCGAACGTCAATCTGAATGCCGAGACCGAGATCGCCGAACTCGCCGAACGCGAGGGCTTCCTCAAGGCCCAACTCGACGATCTCGCGCGCGCCAAAGCGACGCTGCTCGATTCGATCGCCGAGATCGAAGCGGGCTCGCAGCGTCAGTTCAACGAGACCTTCGAGCGGGTGAAGACGGCGTTCGAAAGCGTCTACGGCCGGCTCTTTCCGGGCGGGACCGCGCGCATCTGGCAGACGACCCGGGAGACGCTCGCGGAGACGGGCATCGAGATCGCCGTCCAACCGCCTGGCAAGAAATCGATGGCGCTCGCGGCGCTCTCGGGCGGCGAGCGCGCGATGGCGGCCGCGGCCCTGATCTTCGCGCTGATCGAGGTGAAACCGTCGCCGTTCTATCTGCTCGACGAAGTCGACGCCGCGCTCGACGACGCGAACGTCGAGCGCTTCTCCGCGCTCGTGCGGGAGTTCGCCGAGCGCGCGCAGCTGTTCATCGTCACCCATAACAAGAAGACGATGGAGCTCGCGTCGCGTATGTATGGCGTCACGATGGCGGAGCCGGGTATCTCCAGCGTGATCGCCGCCGACTTGGCCGCAAGCGATGCGGCGGACGAAGGCGGCGAGGCGGGCGAGCCGTCCGAGCGCGAGTTGGCGCAGCCCGGAGTCCGCGCGTGAGCGCGGCCCCCGAGATCCGGGCCGCGGCCGCCGCGACCGTGCCGGAGGCGACGGGCGCGGCGCTCTTCTCCGTCTACGACCGTTCGGGCGTCGCCGAGCTCGCGCAGGATCTTGTCAAGCGCGGCGTGCCGATCTACGCGACGGGCGGCACGCGCCGGTACCTGCGCGAGCACGGCGTCGACGCGCGCGACGTCGAGGAACTCACGGGCTTTCCGTCGCTCTTCGACGGTCGCGTGAAGACGCTGCATCCGCGGGTCTTCGGCGCGATCCTCGCCGACCGCTCGAGCGACGCGCACCGCGACGAAGCGGCGCGGCACGGCGTCCCGACGATCTCGACCGTCGTCGTCAACCTCTATCCGTTCGAGAAGACGGTCGCGGCCGAGGGCGCGACGCTCGAGGAGGCGATCGAGCAGATCGACGTCGGCGGCGTCGCGCTGATCCGGGCGGCTGCGAAGAATTTCGTCCACGTTACGGTGCTGGTCGATCCCGACCAGTACGCGCTGATCGCAAGCGGCGAGGCGCCGGATCTCGCGACGCGGCGGCGTCTCGCGACCCGTGCCTTCGAGCGCACGGCGGAGTACGATGCCGCGATCGCCCGCTATCTCGAATCGGGTCTCCTCGCGCGCGAGCTGCCGGGCTCGCTCGCCCTGACGATTCCGATCGAACAGCCGCTGCGTTACGGCGAGAATCCGCAGGATCGCGCGGCGTTCTATCTCGCGGGCGAGGCGACACTGCCGGATCAGCTGGGTGGCAAAGCGCTGTCCTACAATAATCTGCTCGATCTCGACGCCGTGCTGCGCATGCTGGTCCGCGCGCGCGACGTTCGCGCGGACGGCGAGACGCCGGTCTCCGCCGAGCCGGCGATGGTCCGGGCCGCGATCGTCAAACACACCGTGCCGTGCGGCGTCGCCCTGCGGCCGGCGGTGCTCGAGGCCGTGCGGCTCGCGCTCGCGGCCGACCCCGTCTCGGCCTACGGCGGTATCATCGCGCTCGACGGGCGCGTCGATCTCGCGAGTGCCGAGGCGCTCGCCGCCTTCTTTCTCGAGATCGTCGCGGCGCCGGCGTTCGACGACGACGCGCTCGCGCGGCTGCGGCGCAAGAAGAACCTGCGCATCATGCGCTTCGCGCCGGAGCTGCCCGCCCGGATCGCCGAGGAGCTGCGCGTTCGCAGCGCCCTCGGCGGCGTGCTGGCAGAAGACGACGATCCGGCGGCGCCGCCCGAGGTGTGGCGCGTCCCGTCGCGCCGGCGGCCGACGCCCGCGGAATGGCGCGACCTGCGGTTCGCGTGGGATATCGTGCGGCACGTGAAGAGCAACGGCGTCGTCTTCGTGCGCGACGAGGTCTCGCGCGGCATCTGCGCCGGCCAGACGAACCGCGTCAGCGCGGTACGGATCGCGGGCGAGCGCGCGGGCGCGTTCGCCCGCGGCAGCGCCTGCGCGAGCGACGGCTTCTTCCCGTTCGCCGACGGCCTGCAGGCGGCGGTCGCGGCGGGGTGCTCCGCCGTGATCGCGCCGCAGGGCTCGATCCGCGACGACGAAGTCGTCGCCGCGGCCGACGCCGCCGGCATCGCTCTCGTCTTTTCCAGCTACCGTTATTTCTTGCACTAGCCGGAGGGTTTGGGTCCATGGCACGTTTTCTTCATACGTCGATCTTCGTGAGCGACATGGCCGCCTCGATCGCCTTCTACGAACGGCTCGGGCTGCGGCTGCTGGACGGTCCCTTCCACTATCCCGGCAACGCCGACATGGCGTTCGTCGGGCGAGTTGGGACGCGTACGTCGAGCTCGTCTACGACCTGGAGGAACACGCGCCGTACGAGCTCGGCAATCGCTACGAGCATCTCGCAATCGAGGTCGACGCGCCGCTGCACGCGGAGATCGAGCGACTGCGCGCCGCGGGCGTCAAGATCCTCAAAGAGCCGAAGAAATCGCCGGGCGGCGCGCGCTGGATCGCGTTCGTCGAGGACCCGAACGGGATCCCGGTCGAGCTGCTCGAGCCGCGCCCGGCGTGAGCTGGCTCGCCGACGTCGCGATCGTCGAGGGCGCCTCGCGCGCGGTCGCCGGTGCGGTCGCCCGCTATCACGTGACGGTGCTGCATCCGGGCGGCGGACGGCCGAAGGGCCTGCGGCTGAACTTCGGCGATGGCCGGACCGTGCGGCTCGCCGCCGCGCACGAGCCGGCGCCCGGCGTCTTCGACGCGCGCGCCGCGCATGCGTTCGCGCGCGCCGGCACCTACGCCGTCACGGTGCGGTCGGGCGCGGGGCGGCGTCTCGCCGAGACGACGGTGATCGTCCGCGCGCGTCCGCCCGTGCCGGGCGGGGCGGGTGCCGCGGCGCGTTCCTCCGCGATCGCCGCGCCGCGCGGCCGTGCGGGCGCGGCGGACGCCTCGCACTCCGGGATCCTCGTCGCGCCGGATCCGCAAGGCGCGACGGCCCCGGCGGCCGTGGCCACGCCGCCCGCGGGCGCGCCTGCCGCCGCTCCGCCCGTGCACGAAGCGTCGCCCCTCGGAGGTCAGGTGGGCGCCCCCGCGATGCGAGCGGCCGTGCCGACGGCGGTCGCGACGCACGTCCCGGCCGCTGCGACCCGTGCTCCGGCCGCGCCTCCCGTCCCGTCCCCGGCGCCCTTGCCGGTCGAGACGCCGCGACTCACGACGGGCGACCGCTGAGCCGTGATGCTGCTGCTGACGGCGTTCTCGCCGACGCGCTCGTGGCTCGCGCAAGAGGCGCCGAACGCCGAACGGTGGCTGCTCAACAAGATCGCGCAGCTCTCGGAGTCGATGCTCCAGACGCCCGAGCATCCGAACGCCGTGATCTTCTCCCAGCTTCTCGAGCAGACCGGCAGCGCTCCGGCGATCGTCCTCGTCTGGCGTGTGGCGGATCAGGAGGCGCTGGACGGCATCCGCGCGCTGCTCGGCAGCGATGAGGTGACGCACTTCTTCGGCGTCTCGGCGGTCGGCGGTCCGCTCGTCGAAGCGCTCGACGATATCGTCCGGCCGTTCATCGACGCGCTGCCGTAGCGGGGGGCGACACCGCGCGGCAAGGCGGTCCGGCGCGGCCGTCGAGCGTGACCGTCACGCGTAGTCGTACGGGTCGGCGGGCGGCGGCAGGCGCTCCGTGCGTTCGACCTCAAGGGCGAGTCCGGAGGCCGTGCGGACGAGCCGGCCGGCGAGGCGGACCCAGCCGCCGGGCGCGAGATCCGGCGGGTGCCGGAGCGGCACGACGACGAGTTCGGCGTCGGCGACGCAGCAGAAGACGTGCCACCGGACAAGTCGGGTCGCGGCGGCGTTCGCGCCGGCAGCGCCGCGCTCGATACGCCCGACGAGCACGAGCCGGTCGCCGGGCGCGCCGTCGGCGAGCGACGTCGCCGTACCGGTCGCCGGCGGCGTTGCGGGCAGCAGCAGGACGGGCAGCAAGACGGCCGGTGCCAGCCCGCGGAAGCGGCGGCCGGTGCTCCCCTCGCAGGTGGATGCGCGGCGGGCACGCGGACGCACGAGCGCCGTCGCCGCTCCGGCGCCGGCGACGAGGAGCGGCGTGAGGCGAGGATTGACCAGAGCATCGCCGTGCCGGAGAGCGGCGAACGTGCAGGCGAGTGCGACGACGGCGAGCCCCGGTGCGTCGTGCGCCTCCGCTCCGCGCGCGTGACCGCGCGTGGCATGACGTAGCCAGAGAGGCCGGACGATGCCGCTCGTGGCGAGCAGCCCCGCACCGAACGCCGGCAGAACGGCCGCGGTCGCGGCGGCGAGCAGGATCGCGCCCACGCCGCACGGCGCGAGCGCACCGATCGCGGCGCCGAGGCCGCAGGCGACGAGCCCGGCCGCGAGGCGCGCGGCGGGAGCCGCCGGACCGAGCCGCCCGGCGTGAGCGACGAGGAGCGGCGCGTGCGCCAGCACGAGTCCGCCGGCGACGTGCGCGAGCGCGCCCGTCGAGCCGATCCGGAGCAACGTCGTGGGCGGCGGCGCCGCCGGACCGCAGGCCTCGGCTCTCCCGCGCAGACGGCCCGCCGCGCACGCCGCCGCTGCCCGGACGACGGCGAGCGGCCAGCCGAACGTGGCGCACGCGAGCGCGAACGGCACGATCGCCGCGGCTCCGGAGCCCGCGCCGCAGCAGCCGGCGCCCCGCAGCAGCGCGGCGGCGCGCGCGCGCCACGGCGCCGGCCGCCCGAGCGGCACGCCGCCTTCGAGGAGTGCCGGGACGAGTACGAAGGGCGCCGCCTCGAGCGCGAGCGCGGTGCCGCTGCGGAGCGCCTCGGCGAGCGCGCCCGGACCGAGGGCGAGCGCGAGCAGGGCGCCCGCAGCGACGAAGATGGCGGAGCGACGGGAACGGGGCGGAGCGATCATGCGCGGATACGTCACGCCGAGCGCCGCGTCGCGCAAGTCGGCCGCGCGCGCCGGCCCGGCGAGGCCTTTCCGAACGGCGACGCCGAAGCATAGCGCGAGATGGAGAAGATCGCCGCCCCGCGGGGCACGGCCGATATCGTCCCGCCCGAGAGCGCGCGGTGGTCGGCCCTCGAAACGACGATGCGCGAGACGGCCGGCCGCTTCGGCTACGGCGAGATCCGCACGCCGATCTTCGAGTCGACCGATCTCTTCGTCCGCGGGGTCGGCGAGACGACCGACATCGTCGAGAAAGAGATGTACTCGTTCGCCGACAAGGGCGATCGCAATCTGACGCTGCGACCCGAATGGACGGCACCGGTCGTGCGCGCGGCGCTGGAACGCGGTCTGCTCGGCACGGGCGCGGGGGCGCAGCGGCTCTTCTACATCGGTCCGATCTTCCGCTACGAACGGCCGCAGGCGGGCCGCTACCGGCAGGCCCACCAGTTCGGCGTCGAGTGTTTCGGCTTCGCGGAACCGGAGGCGGACGTCGAGGTGATCGCCCTCGCCTGCGACCTGCTGCGCGGGCACGGCATCGGCGATGCGGTCGTCCGCGTCAACACGATCGGCGATGTGGAGTCGCGCGCGGCCTACCGCGAACGCCTGCTCGCACACTTTCGCCCCCACGCTGCGTCCCTCTCGGAGGATTCGCAGCGGCGACTCGAACGCAATCCGCTGCGGCTGCTCGACAGTAAAGCACCGGAGGACCGGGCGCTCGTCGCAGCCGCGCCGCGCTTCGCCGCGTCGTTGAACGACGGCTCCCGCGCGCACTTCGCCCGCGTACGCGCCGGACTCGACCGGCTCGAGATCGCGTACACGCTCGACGAAGGCCTCGTGCGCGGCCTCGATTACTACACGCACACGGTCTTCGAGATCACCTCGGCGCGCCTCGGCGCGCAGAGCGCGGTCTGCGGCGGCGGGCGCTACGACGGTCTCGTCGCCTCGCTCGGCGGAGCCCCGACGCCGGCCGTCGGCTTCGGCCTCGGGATCGAGCGGTTCCTCATGATGCTCGCGAGCGCCGCCCCTCCGGCGCCGCGCGCGCTCGACGGCTTCGCCGCGATCGGGCTCGATCTCGCGGCGCGCGAAGCGTTGCTGCCGGTCGCCGAGCACCTGCGCCGCGCCGGCCGCCGCGTCGTGATGGATTATGACGAGCCGAAATTGCTCGCGCACTTCAAACGGGCCGACCGGCGCGGGCTCCGCGCGGCGCTCGTCGCAGCTCCCGCCGACCTCGCGCGCGGCGTCGTGACGATGCGCGATCTGCCCCGCCGCGTCCAAGACGAACTCCCCTTCGATCCCGCCGAGCCGGCCGCGCTCGCGCGCGCCGCGATCGCCGCCTACGACGCGCTTCCCCAGGATCTAGCGGGCCTGCACGAAGATCGCGAGTCCGCATGACCGGCGATCGTCAGGCGCTGGAAGCGCTGCACGCGATCGCGACGGAGCACGATCTCGACGCGCTCACGCTCCGCGTCCGCGACACGACCTACGAACTCGTGCGCCGTCCCGAGGCCCCGGCCGCCGCCGCGCCGGCAGGCGTGCCGGCAGCCGTCGTCGCCGCCCCGCCGGCAGCCGCCGTCGTCTCGGCGAACTACAAGAAGATACCAGCACCGATCATCGGGGTCTTCTACCGTTCGGCGTCGCCCGGCGTGCCGGCCTTCGTCGAGCCCGGCGACCATGTCGAAATCGGTCAGGTGCTCTGCATTTTGGAAGCGATGAAACTCATGAACGAGATCACGAGCGATCATGCCGGCGTCGTTCGCAAGATCTTGCCTGACAACGGTGCGCTCGTATCGCTCGGCGAGGAGATGTTTTGGATCGAACCATCGTAACGACCGAGGGCGGGGCGCCCGTGCGCGGCTTCCGCGAGATGCTCGAGGACCGGCGCGGCCTGCTCGACGCGGACCGCTACGAGGCGGTCGTCGAGCGCATCGCGCGCACGATCGCGGCCGCTTTCGCTGCGGGGCGCAAAGTGCTGTGGATGGGCAACGGCGGGAGCGCGGCGGACGCGCAGCATCTGGCCGCTGAATTCAGCGGCCGGTTTCTCCGCGAACGGCGCGCGCTGCCCTCGGAGGCGCTCTCGTGCAATCCGTCGGCCGTCACGGCGATCGCGAACGACTACGGCTACGAGCGCGTCTTCGCGCGGCAGGTCGAAGCGTTCGCCGTCCCGGGCGACGTCGTCGTCGGGATCACGACGAGCGGCAACTCGCCGAACGTCGTGCTCGCGCTCGAAGAGGCGAAGAAGATCGGTGCGACGACCGTCGCCTTTACGGGCAACGGCGGCGGCAAGGTCGCGGAGATCGCGGATATCTCGCTCGTCGGTCCGACCGGCTACGCCGCGCTCGTCCAAGAAGTGCACATCACGCTCGGCCACATCGTCTGCGATCTCGTCGAACAGAAGCTCTTTCCGCAGTGATCGCGCGCCCGAGGCCGGCCGCGTTCCTCGATCGCGACGGTACGCTCATGACCGATAGCGGCTTCATCGGCGAGCCGGCGCGCGTCGAGGTGCTGGCGGGCGTCGCGGAGGCGCTGCGGCTGCTGGAGGCGGCCGGCTTCGCGCGCATCGTCGTGACGAATCAGTCGGGCGTCGCGCGCGGCTACTTCTCGGAGGCCGACGTCGCGCGCGTCAACGCCGAACTCGCGCGGCAACTCGCGGCGGCCGGCGCGTCGATCGACGCGTTCTACGCGTGTCCGCACCTCGAAGCCGGCTGCGACTGCCGCAAACCCGGCACCGGCATGATCCGCCGAGCGGTCGCAGAGCATGGCCTCGATCTGCCAGCGAGCGTCGTCTTCGGCGACCGTGGCAGCGACGTCGCCCTCGCCGTCGCCGCGGGCCTGCCGGGAATTCTCGTCAACGCCCATGGTGCGTACGACGGTCCGCCGCCGGCGGACGTCGCGCCCTCGCTGCTCGGCGGGGTCCGCGCTTTTCTCGCGCGCTCGGGGGCGCCCGTCCTCTCGTGAACGGCACGCTCCAGGCGAGCGGCGCGCGCGAGCTGCTCGCGCGCATGCAGCGCCAGCGCGTCCTCGTCGTCGGCGACCTGATGCTCGACGAGTGGGTCTGGGGCCGCGTCTCGCGGATCTCGCCCGAGGCGCCGGTGCCGGTCGTCGCCGTGACGGAGCATTCGTTCACGCTCGGCGGCGCGGGCAACGTCGCGAGCAACCTGCGGGCGATCGGCGCGAGCGTCACGTTCGCCGGCGTCGTCGGCGACGATGCGGAGGGCGTGCGGCTCTTGACGCTGCTCGACGCGATCGACGTCGACCGGCGCGCGACCGTGCGGCTCGCCGACCGGCCGACGACCCGCAAGACCCGGATCGTCGCTCACAACCAGCAGGTCGTGCGCGCCGATTGGGAGTCGAGCGCGCCGCTCGCGGCCGCCGATCGCGAGCGCTTGCTGCGCCTCGTCGCGGAGGGCGCGGGCGGCTTCGACGCCGTCGTGCTGAGCGATTACGCGAAGGGCCTCTTCTCGCAGGAACTTGTCACGGCGCTGCGCTCGCTCGCGCCGGTCGTGACCGCCGACCCGAAGCCCGCGAACCTCGATCTGTTCGCCGACCTCACCTGCGTCGCACCGAACGCCTTCGAAGCCGAGACCGCGAGCGGCATCCGCATCACGGACGACGCCTCGCTCGATGCCGCGGGAGCGGCACTCCTCGCCCGTCTGCGCTGCCGCTACGTCGTCATCACGCGCGGCGAGCGCGGCATGGCCCTCTTCGGCGCGCGCGGCGAGCGCCTGCGTATCGCCTCCGTCGCGCGGACGGTCTTCGACGTCAGCGGCGCGGGCGACACCGTGATCGCGACGCTGACGCTGGCCCTCGCGGCCGGCGCGCCGATCGAACTCGCCGTCGAACTCGCGAACTTCGCCGCCGGGACGGTCGTCGAGAAGCTCGGCACGGCGACGGCGACGCCGGCCGAGATCGTCGCCTTCGTCGGAACCGTCCGGTGACACCGCCCGGCGGCGAGACGGCCGCCGCGAGCGCGCCGGAGGACTTCTTCGCACCGATCCTGAGCCGCGAGCAAGCGGCCCTTTGGCGAGCCCGGTTCGCGGGCTCGGGCGAACGGGTCGTCTTCACGAACGGCTGCTTCGATCTCATCCACGCGGGCCACGTCGCCTACCTCGCATGGGCCCGCGCGCGGGGCGACGTGCTGATCGTCGGCCTCAACGGCGACGACTCGGTGTGCGCGCTCAAAGGCCCGGAGCGGCCGATCGTGCCGTTCGCCGATCGCGCGGCCGTGCTCGGGGCGCTCGCCTCGGTCGACGCCGTCGTCGGCTTCGACGAGCGCACGCCGGAGACGCTGCTCGACGCGCTGCGCCCGGACATCCACGTGAAGAGCGCGCAGTACCGCGTGGAAGATCTGCCGGAACGGATCGTCGTCGAAGCGTACGGCGGCACGATCGTGCTCGCGCCGCACCTCGACGGCAAGAGTTCGACCGACCTCGTCGCCCGCATCCGCTCGCGCCGCGGGGCCTGAACGTCACGCGGATCGGGCTGACGTGCAACGGTCCGGGCGAGTTCAGCGGCTGGGTCCGGCCGCTGCTCGGCGCACTCTACGCGCGCGCGCCCGAGACCGACGTCACGCTCTTCTTCGTTCCGGACGATTACGCGACCGGCCGCGAACCCGCGGTCGCCCGCGCGCTCTTCCCGCAGAGCCGCGTCCTGGACGCGGGCGCCTACGCGCGTTTCGCGCTCGGCGGCGCCTCGGAGGCGCCGCCGCGGCTCGACGTCGTGCAGTATCTCGGCGGCGACCTCATGCACGCGGCGCGGATCCGGGCGCGGACGGGGGCGCGGCTGCGGACCTACAAGTTCGCGCGGCGCCGGGACGCCCCGGTGCTCGAACGCGCGTACGCCGTCGACGATGCGAACGCCCGCGGGCTCGCACGCGCGGGCGTGCCGCCGGAGCGGATCGAGACGATCGGCAATCTCGTCATCGACGCGGCGCGCGCGGAGGCCGCGAGCGGCGCGGGCGGCGCCTTCGACGTCCTCGTCATGCCGGGGACGCGCCGCGGCGAAGTGACCAATCTCGTGCCGCTCTTCACCGCTGCCGTCGACCGTCTGCGCCGGATCGCGCCGCAGCTCCGCGTCGCCTTCGCGCTCTCGCCGTTCACACCGCTCGCGCAGGTCGCGGCGTGCCTCGCGACCGGCGGCGAGCCGCTCGTCTGGGGCGCGCGCGGTGCCGTGATCGCGACGCCGGCGGGACATGCGATCTTGCCATACGGCGGCGAACCGATTCCGATCGTCTTCGAGGCGATGCGGCACGCGCGCGGAGCGAAACTCGTGCTGACGATTCCCGGCACGAAGTGCATCGAACTCGCCGCCCTCGGCGTGCCCGCGATCGTCTGCGTGCCGGCGAACGTGCCGGAGGTCGTCGTCATCAACGGCCCGCTGCAATACCTCGACCGTCTGCCGCTGATCGGCCGCGCGATCAAGCGCGCGGCCGTGATGGAGGCCGATCGCCGCTTCCCGCTGACGGCGCAGCCGAACATCGACTGCGGCGAGGCCGTGATGCCGGAGCTGCGCGGAACGCTGATGGCGGGCGAGATCGCGCGGGCCGTCGCGGCCTATGCGGCGGACGACGCCGCCCGGGCGACCGCCTCGGTGCGGCTCGCGGCGCTTTACGCGGCGCACGCGGGCGCGGCGGACCGGCTCGCGCGGTCGCTGCTCGGCGTCTTGGCTTGAAATTGTCAATCGTCATCGCGACGAAGGACCGTGCGGCGTACCTCGATCGCGCGCTCGCGTCGCTCGCCGCGCAGCGCGGCGCGCCGCCCTTCGAAGTCATCGTCGTCGACAACGGCTCGCGGGACGCGACGGCGGAGGTCGCGCGGCGCCACGCGCCCGCCCTCGATTTGCAGCTCGTCCGGGAGCCGCAGCCGAACCGCGGCCGCGCGCGGAATGCGGGCGTGCGGGCCGCGAGCGGCACGCACGTCGTCTTCGTCGACGACGACGTCGCGCTGCCGGCCGGCTTTCTCGCCGCGCACGGGCGCGCCCATGCGGAGCGCGCGCGACGTGGACGGCCGCAGGCGGCGATCTCGGGCCCGATTCTCAACGTGCCGTCGTACGACGACCGTCCGGCCCCGGCCGGCGCGAACTACTCCGGCGCCTTCTTCTGCACGTGCAACGTCTCGGTCGCGCGCGCGGCGCTCGAGCGGAGCGGCGGCTTCGACGAACGGTTCGATCTCTACGGCTGGGAAGACACGGAGCTCGGTCTGCGGCTCCGCGGCCTCGGCCTGCGACGCGCCTTCGCGTGGCCGGCCTATCTCTACCATATCAAGCCGCCGCGCGACGAGACGCTCGAGGTCGTCCTGCGCAAGACGCTCGAACGCGCGCGCATGGCGGCGCGGCTGCTCGCACTGGACGGCGGCCTGCGCGCGACTCTCGCGACCGGCGCCTATCCGCTCAACGTCGCGCGCTCGCGCCTGCTCGCTCCTGGCTGGTCCTTGCCATGGTACGCCGGTCTTGCGACCTCGCCGCGCGTCGGGGCCGCGGTACGCGCGCTCGCGCGCGCGCAGCTGCTCGACGGCGCGTACGTCGCCGAGATGCGGCGAGCGCGCGCGGCGCTCGCGCGACCCCGGGGGTGACGACCCCGAGGGCGTTGCCCCGGAGGCGCCTGCGGATCGTGATCGTGCGGGGCGACGGCGTCGGCGACGCGCTCGCCCTCGCGCCGCTCGTCGCGGCGCTGCGCGACGCGGGCCACGACCTCTCGGCCGTCCTCGGGGTCGCGAACGCCGAGGTCTATGCGCCCGGCACGTTTACGCGCACGCACGTGCTCGACCGCGTGCCGTGGCCCGCCCACGGATCGACGCGTCTCTCGTACCGCACGGCGCTCGCGGAGGCGCGGGCGGCGCGGTACGACCTCGCGCTGATCGCCTCGGAGGAGCCGGAGGCGTACCGCTTCGCCCGTGCCGCGCGCATCGCGCGGCGCACCGGGTTCACGACCGGCCTCGCCAAGCCCCTGAAGACGCTGCTGCTGCGGCCGCTGCTCACACGGGCGCTGACGCGCGCCGCCTCGGCAAACGACGCCGCCGAACATGAAATTGTCACACTGTTCCGACTCGGCGCCGGGCTGCACGACGAACCCGGACCCACGCGCGAACTCGCGCGGCTGCGGCCGCTCGTCGTCCCCGGAGCGGCCGGCGAGGGGGCGCCGCCGTCGAGCGTCGTCGTTCAGTACCCGCGGCGCCGCGCGGGCGCAGACGCGGACACGGACGCGGCGCGGCTCCGGGGCTTCCTCGCGCTCGTGCGCGCGGTGCGCGAGCGCTACGAGACGCTCGTCGTCGGCGCGCGCGCCGATCGTCCGGCGCTGGAGGCGGTCTCGCGCGCGCTCGAGATGCCGTGCTTCGGCTTCGACGCGCTCCCGGCGTGGGTCGCGGAGATCGCGCGCGCGCGGGCGCTCGTCACGTGCGACGGGGGCGCGGCGCACGTCGCCGGCATGACGGGCGTCCCGTGCGTCGACCTCTTCCCCGCGACCGCGCAGACCGCGGCCGACGTGCGGCGCTGGCATCCGTGGGCGGCCCCGTACCGGACGCTCGTCGCGGGCCCGGTCGCGGGGGCGACGGCCGCAGCGGCCGTCGAAGCGCTCGCCGAACTGATCGGCGAGGCGCGATGAACGCCGCGCCGCGCGAGCCGGCGCCCGGTGCGATCGTGCTCTGCACGGGGGGCGGGATCGGCGACGTGCTGCTCGCGACGCCCGTGATGGGGGCGCTCCGTCGCCGGTACGGCCGCGTCGTCGCCGTCACGACGCCGGCGCATCTCGCCGTCCTCGCCGCCGACCCCGACCTCGACGAAGTCTGGCCGCTCGCCCCGGGTCTCCTCGCCTTCGCGGCGCTCGCCGGTCGCATCCACGGCGCGCGCTTCGAGGTCGCGGTCGTGACGTGGGCGACGCTCGGGAGCGCGCTCTTGCCGTGGCTCGGCGGCGTGCCGCTGCGCGTCGGCCAAGCCCGGCGGAGCTACTCCGGGCTCTTCACCCGGCGCGTCGTCGTGAAGAGCGAACGCGGCGACCGGACGACCCACTGGACGCAGATCCTGCTCGATTTCGCGCGCGCCGCCGGCTGCGAGGGATCGCCGCAGCCCGTCTTCGTCCCGAGCGAGGCGGCGCGGCTCGAGGCCCGCGCCGCGCGCGCCGCGGCGGCTCCCGGCTCGGAGCCCGGCGCCCCGTATGCGGTGCTGCACCCGACGCGCGGCATCGCGGGCGCCCGCGCGCGCTGGCCCGCGGAGGCACTGGGAGCGCTCGCCGGGCGGCTCGGCCGGCACCTCGGCGTCCCGGTCTTCGTCACGGGCGCCGAAGCCGACCGCGCGATCGCCGAACGCGTCGCGGCGAGCGGCGGCGCGACGTCGCTCGCCGGGCGCCTCTCGCTCGGCGCGTTCGGGGCGCTCGCCGAAGGGGCGCGCGTCGTCGTCGCCCTGGACTCGGGGCCCATGCACATCGCCGCCGCCGTCGGCGCACCGACGCTCGGCATCTTCGCGCTGCAATCGGACGAACCGGATCGCTGGGCGCCGATCGGCCCGCGCACCGCCGTCCTGCGCGCGACCTATCCGTGCCCGCCGGCCCACCGCAAAGAGACGTGTCCGGACTTCGCGTGTCTGCGCGAACTCGACGTCGGGCGCGTGCTCGCCGCCGTGGACGGACTGCTCGGCGGCTGACGAGAAGCTCGCGAGGTGACGCCGCCGCGGATCCGGCTGACGCTTCAGCTCTGTACGTTCAATCGCGCGCACCTGCTCGCACGCGTGCTCGATGCGTGCTTCGAGCAGAGCTTCGACCCCGCGGCGTACGAGATCGTCCTCGTCGACGACGGCTCGACGGACGACACCGCCGCCGTGATCGAACGGGCGCGCGTGCGCGCGAGTTGCGCCTTCGTCACGATCCGTCAGGCGAACGCCGGCCTCGCCCGCGGACGCAACGCCGGTATCGCGCGGGCTCGCGGGGAACGGATCGTCTTCATCGATGACGATATCTTGCCGGTGCCGTCGTTCCTCGCCGAACACTGGCGGTCGCACGAACGCGCGCCGCGCGCGATCGTCCGCGGCGCCGTCGTCAACACGCAGAGCTTCGCACGTCTGCCGCCGCCGTACTACACGCTCGCGAACTACAGTGGCAATTTCTTCTGGACGAGCAACGTCTCGGTGCCGCTCGCGACGCTGCGCGAGGCCGGCGCGTTCACGGAGTCGTTTCGCGAGTACGGCTGGGAGGACATCGAGCTCGGCCTGCGTCTGCGCGCCGCCGGTGTGCGGGCCGTCTTCAATCCGCGCGCGCTCGTCTTCCATCACAAGCCGCCGCCGCGGCTGTGCGGCGTGCCCGGCATGCTCGCGCAGGCCCGCGCGCAGGCGCGGACGGCCGCCGGGCTCGAGCGGCTGCATCCGCGGTCGTGGCGGGTGGCGCTCGCGATCGGCAGCGACCCGGTGCGGCTCGCGCTGCGCCGGCTGCGGGGCGCGGGCGGCGCGGCGCGCTACGAGCCGCCCGAGGGCGCGGACCGGGCGCTGACGCCCGGCGAGCTTCGCCGGGCGCGTGCTGCCGCGCGCGACGCGTACGGCCGCGAGCTCCTGCGCGCCCGCCGCGACTCCGGCGCCGCAAGCGCACCGCCGGATCCGTGAGGATCGTCCTGAGCCGGCTCGACCGGGTCGGCGACCTGATCCTCTCGACGCCCGCGATCGCGTCGGTCCGGCGGTCGTGGCCGCAGGCGCACGTCACGCTCGCGTGCAGCCGGCACAATCACGTCGTCGTCGAGCACAGCCCCGATCTCGACGAGGTCGTCGTCGTCGAACCGCACGAGTCGCCGTCGTGCGTCGGCCGGCGCCTCGCCGGCGCCGAGCTCGCGATCGCGCTCGCACCCTGCGCCGCCGACTTCCGGCTCGTGCGCGCGACCGGTGCCGCGGCGCGCGTCGGCTACACCTACGCGCGGCGCTACCTCGCGCGGCTGACGGCGCCGCTCTTCCTGACGGCGCTCGAACTCTCGCAGGCCGATCCCGCGCGCAGCGAGAGCGAGGCCTCCGTACCCGTGCGTCACGAGGTCGATCAGGTGCTCGCCCTCGTGACGCGCGCCGGGGGCGCCGTGCTCGCGCGGGAGCTCGTCGTCCCGGTCTCCGCAGCGGACCGCGCCTCCGTCGCCCACGTGCCCGGGGGCGCCCTCACGCTCCACCTCGGCGCGCGCTGGTTTCGCGACGGCAGCACGCTCGCGAGCGCGATCGCGCTGATGCGCGACCTGCGCGCGCGCGGTCACACGGTCGTCGCGACCTACGGGCCCGATGCCGATGCCGAGGCGCGCGAGGTGCGCGAGGCCGGGGCTGCCGACGCCGTGATCGGCGGACTCTCGTTTCCATCCTGGGCCGCCGTCTTCGAGAAGAGCCGGCTGATCCTCACGGTCGACACGGGCGCGACGCACGTCGCGAGTGCGATGAAGAGGCCCACCGTGGTGCTCTTCGAACACCGTTACTTCGCGCTCGCCTCACGAGAGTGGGCGCCGTACCGCGTGCCGCAGGTCAGCGTGCGCAAGCCCGCGACGCAGCACCCGGACGACCTCGCGGCCTCCCGAGTCGCGCTGCTCCACGCCGTCGAAACGCTGGTCGCCGATGCCTGAACTCTCCGTCGTGATTCCGACGTACAATCGCCTCGAGACGCTCCGCCACGTATTGGCCGCGCTCGCGCGCAGCGATCTCGAGCCGGAGCGGTTCGAGGTCGTCGTTGCGGACTCACAGTCGAGCGACGGAACGGACGCGTTCATGGCCGGCGTCGCGGCGGAGCGCGCGAACGTCCGCTATCTGCCCGGAGCGTACACCGGCCGCGCGATGGCGCGCAACGCGGGCATCGAGGCGGCCCGCGGCGAGGTCGTGCTCTTCACCGATGCGGATATCATCGCCGCGCCCGACCTGCTCTCGCGGCACCTCGCCCATCACCGCGCTCGCCGCGGCATCGCCGTCGTCGGCCTCGAGCTGCAGGTCGGCTCGCTCGCCGAATACGAGCACCTGCGTGACGAACCGGCGGCGCGGCGGCCCCTGCATCCGAGCCGCCGCCGCCGCCTCTCATGGTTATATTTCCTTACGGGCAACGCCTCGGTGCGGCGCGCGGATCTCGATCGCGTCGGCCGGTTCGACGAAGCCTTCACGGGATACGGCCACGAGGACCTCGAGCTCGGATACCGGCTCGAAGCCGCGGGTCTGAAGATCGCGTACGACGGCACGGCCGTCAATTACCACTGGCATCCGGTCCCGTACGAGGAGCAGAAGGGCAAATTCGAGCTAGCCGGACGGTCGACCGTGCGCTTCTTCCGCAAGCACCCGACGCTCGCCGTGCGGACGCGGCTCGGCATGACGCCCGTCTCCCTCGGCCTCCACGCGGCGCTGCGCCGGGCGCCCGCGCTCCTCGCGCGGCTCGACCGCGCGGGGGCGCGCAAGGCCGGGCTCGCACGCGAACTCACCTACCAATTTCACTATGTCGGCGGGATCAAGTCGGCGCTCGGAGCTCCGCATGCGTAGGCTCTCCTGCGGGGCCGCGAGCGCCGCACACGTCGGTGAGACCGTCACGGTCTCGGGCTGGGTCAACAAGCGCCGCGACCACGGCGGCATCTCGTTCGTCGATCTGCGCGACTGCGACGGCATCACGCAGGTCGTCTTCGACCCGGCGCACGCCGAAGCGTTCGCCGTCGGAGAGTCGCTCGGCAGCGAGGACGTCGTGCGCGTCGAGGGCGCCGTGCGCCGGCGGCCGGAGGGGACGGAGAACGCGAAGCTCGCGACCGGCGAGATCGAGATCGCCGCCCTGCGCGCGACCGCGATCTCGCGTTCGCTCGTCCCGCCGTTCGTCGTCTCGGGCGAGACCGAGGTCGACGAGAGTCTGCGGCTGCGCTTTCGCTACCTCGATCTGCGCCGTCCGCGCATGCAGCGAAATCTGACCATCCGGCACAAACTCGTGAAGGCGATGCGCGATTTCTTCGACGCGCGCGACTTTCTCGAGATCGAGACGCCCTGTCTGATCAAATCGACGCCGGAGGGTGCGCGCGACTATCTCGTGCCGAGTCGCGTCCATCCCGGGAATTTCTACGCCCTGCCGCAGTCCCCGCAGCTGCTCAAGCAGATTCTCATGATCGGCGGACTCGGCCGCTACATGCAGATCGCGCGCTGCTTCCGCGACGAAGACTCGCGCTCGGATCGCCAGCCCGAGTTCACCCAGCTCGACGTCGAGCTGTCGTTCGTCGAACAAGAAGATGTCATGACGCTCATGGAGGAGTGCATCGCGTTCGTCTGGCAACGCGCACTCGGCCGCGAGATCGCGCGCCCGATTCCGCGGCTGCGGTACGCGGAGGCCATGCTGCGGTACGGCAGCGACAAGCCCGATCTCCGCTTCGGTCTCGAACTCGTCGACGTCGCCTCCGCGTTCGAGGGGACCTCGATCAAGTTCCTCGCGCCGTTCGCGGATTCGCCGGAGGCGCGCATCGTCTCGGTGCGCTATCCCGGCGGCGCCGCGCTCGCGCGCAGAGAGTTCGACGCGCTCACCGCGACCGCGCAATCGTTCGGTGCGGGCGGCATGATCTGGATCGGCTATGCGGCGGACGGGGCGAAGTCGTCGCTTCCGAAGCTTCTCGATGACGCGACGATCGAGGCGGTGCGCCAGGCGAGCGGTGCCGGGGCGGGCGACGCCGTGCTCCTGATCGCGGGGAAGCGCGCGCAGGCCTCGGAGATCGCGGGCAAGCTGCGGCTGCACGTCGGCGACGTGCTCGGTCTGCGCGATCCGGCGAGCTTCCGCTTCGCGTGGGTCACGGACTTTCCGCTCTTCGAACGCGACGCCGAGAGCGGCTCACTCGTGCCGACGCACCATCCCTTCACCGCGCCCTTGCCGGGCCAGGAGGCGTTGCTCGGCACGGATCCGGCGGCGATGATCGCGCAGCACTACGACCTCGTGCTCAACGGCTCGGAGCTCGGATCCGGCTCCGTGCGCATCCACGATCCGGTCTATCAAGCACGCGTCTTCGGCGAGGTCTTCCACATGGACGAGCGCGAGATCGCCGGGCGCTTCGGCTTCTTCATGGAGGCGCTGCGCTACGGGGCGCCGCCGCACGGCGGCATGGCCTGGGGCATCGATCGGCTCGCGATGATCGCGTGCGGCGAGAGCTCGATTCGCGACGTGATCGCCTTCCCGAAGAATCAGGTCGCGCGCGATCTCATGATGGACGCGCCGTCGGCCGTCGACCCCGCTCAACTGCGCGATCTCGGACTGCAGGCGGTCACGCCACCAGCGGCTGCGCCGCCCGCTCCGCCGCGGCCGTAGGGCTACGCCGCGTGCTGACGCGGCTTGCCGCAGAACGAAACGGGAAGGGCCGCAGCCCTTCCGCTGACGAGGAGTACAAGGTTCTCATGATGACGCGGCCTGCCGCAGAACGAAACGGGAAGGGCCGCAGGCCTTCCGCTGACGAGGAGTACAAGGTTCTCATGATGACGCGGCTCGCCGCAGAACGAAACGGGAAGGGCCGCAGCCCTTCCGCTGACGAGGAGTACAAGGTTCTCATGATGACGCGGCTTGCAGCCCAGGAACGGAAAGGCCGCGCCCTTCCGCTGACGAGAGTACGATCTTCTCATGATGACGCGGCTTGCTGCGGAACGAAACGGGAAGGGCCAGGCCTTTCCGCTGATGAGGATTACAAGGTTCTCATGATGACGCGGCTTGCCGCAGAACGAAACGGGAAGGGCCGCAGCCCTTCCCGTTTCGTTCTGCGATCTAGAAGTGGATGCCGAGACCGACGTAGGGTGCGGCGACGCTGGTCGCCGACGGGGCGCCGTCCTTCGCGTTGAAGCGCTCGCCGCGGAAGCCGGCGCGCAGATACGCCCCGCCGTCCTTGCCGAAGCTGAACGCGCCACCGCCGTCGTACGTGAGCACGCTGTAGCCGAATTTGACCGGTGCGCCCGAGAGCGGTCCGAGCAGCGTCGATGTCGCGAAGTGGTAGGTTCCACTCACGTTCGGAAAGTACCACGCTTCGCCGTAGAGTGAGAAGAATTTGTCGAGCTGCGGCAATTTGTCGAGGCCGACGCCGATGCCGCCGATCGCGGGGTAGCCGAGATAGTCGTAGCTCTTGCGATAGTACGCGACCGCCACATAGACGTGGGGGTCCGCGACCTTGATGCCGAGATGCGCGTTCAGTGCATCTTCACTCGCCGTGAACGTCGGTACGAAGACCTGCGTCAGGGCTTGGATCGCCGCGACCTGGTTGAAGCCCGGCACGGTGACGCAGCCTTGTCCGCCGTTGCCGAAGACGCACGGACCCGCGAGATAGAGCGGGTCGTTCCCGACGACGGTGTTGCACGGCGGAACGCCGGGCGACGTCGTGCAGGCTTGGAAGCCCTGGCCGAACGCGTTGTGGTCGTAGCGGACGTGACGGTAGTCGCCGCCGATCATGAAGACCGGCCCGAGCAGCGAGAACTCGAAGTTGCCATTGACGTCGTACGAGCCTCGCCCTTCGTTGCCGGGGCTGAGTTCGTTGTAGACCTTCGGTGAGATGATGAAATCCGCACCGACGTAGTGCTCGAGACGCGGTCCGGCGTTTGCCGCGGGGGCCTGCGCCGGCGCGGGGGTCGTCACGGGCGTCGGAACGACCGGAGGTGCCGAGGGGAGCGGCGTCGTGGCCGTGACCTCGTACCGGATGACGACGACGTGGCGGTCGGCGACCCACTGCACGTAGGCGCCCATGCCCTCGGAGATGACGCGAACCGGTACGACGACCGCGCCCCGGAACATCTCGGCGGGCACGTCGAGTGGTGATTCCTGGCCATTGATCGTGATGGCTTTCTTGCCGACCGTCAGCTGGATGTCCGTGCCGGGTTTCGACACGTCGACCGTGCGCGAATTCGGATTCCAAGAAACGCGCGCGCCCATCTGCTCGAACATCGACCGCAGCGGAATCATCACCGCATTTCCGCGCACGAGCGCCGCGAGCACGCGGCGGTGCTTCAGGCGATCGGGCTTCGTATAGACGTGCTGGTCGTTGAAGAGGATCGGAATCGTTCCCGAGGGCGGCTCGCCGAACATGGTAGCCGGTATGGCGGTCGGTGCCGCCGGGGCCGGCGCGCCGTTCGGCGTCGAGGCTGCCGGCGGCGCCGTGCCCGTGAGCGCCGGCGGAGTGGCGGCCGGTGAGGCCGCGCCGGACGCGGCGGCGGAGCCCTGGGCGCTCGGCACCGCGGGCGATCCCGTGACGGCGGGCGATCTCGTGGCGGCCGGCATCGAGGCGGATGGGCTCTGACTCGCAGCCGGCGTCTGCGCGACCGCGCTCGTGATGCCGCTGGAAGCGATCGCGAGAGCCGCGCCGACACGAAGCATGGCCCGCCGCAGTGTATGCGGATGAGGCACGATGGTTGAGTCCTTTCGGAGAGCCGGTGAGGATTTGCCGGTCGCCTTTCGCCGAAAAGAGAGACGGCCCTCGCGTAGCGAGGGCCGTCTCGGACCGGTTCGGGGTAAGGCCGCGGGTCCTTAGAAGTGGACGCCGAGCCCGGCGAACGGTGCGTTGATCGTCGTCGACGACGGAGCGTTCGAACGTCCATTCAGACGTTCGCCTTCGTAGCCGAGATTGATGAAGATGCCGGTCTGTCCGCCGACGCTGAGCGTGCCGCCGACGGCATACTTGAGCGCCTGATATGAGAGTTCGATCTTCTGGTTCGCGAGCGTTCCGAGGAACTGCGAGTTCGGATACGTGTACTCGCCGCGAACGTTCGGATAGTACCAGGCGCTGCCGTAGATCGAGAACAGGTGCTCGAGCTCCGGCAGTTTCTCGAAGCCGAACCCGACGCCGCCGAGATTCGGATACCCGAGATAGTTATAATTCTTGCGCAGATATCCGACGCCGACGTAGAGCTTCGGATTGCCGATCCGGCCGCCGAAGCGGAGGTCGAAATCGCTGTCGCGCGCCGTGAAGGCGGTGACGTACGATTGTCCGAGCCCGCCTTGCGCCTGCAGGGCCGACGCGCCGATCGAGGTCACGCAGCCGGGATCGTTGAGCGTCCTGGCGCAGGGTCCCGTTGAGTAATTGTTGTCGCCGCCGTTGACGGTATTGCACGGGTAGACGCCGGGCGTCGTGCACGGCTGCCCGCTGAAGTACGAGTAGTGCGGGTACTGCGTGCGGCGATAGTCGCCTTCGAGGAAGAACGTCGGTCCGAGCAGCTTGAACTCCGCGACCGCTTTGACGTCGAAGGAGCGGTTCCCGAGGTTGCCGGCGCTGAGTTCGTTGAAGACGCGCGGCGCGATGACGTAGTCACCGACGATGTAGCGTTCGTACGAGGTCGGCGCGGTGGTCGCGGCGGGCACGGGCGGCGCCGTCCCCGCGGGCACGGGTGTCGCGGTCGCGGTCGGGGGCGGCGGCGGCGTCGAGGTCACGGGGATGTAGCGGACGACGACGAGATGTTTGTCGGGGATCCACTGGACGTAGGCGCCCATGCCCTCGGAGATGACGCGCAGCGGAACGACGACGGCGCCTCGGTAGAACTCGGGCGGGACGTCGAGCGGACGCTCTTCGCCGTTGATCGAGACCGAGGCTTTGCCGACGGTCACGCGGACGTCGGCGCCGGGCTTGGAGACGTCGACCGTCTTCGTGCCCGGATCCCACGACACGGTCGCGCCGGTCTGCTCGAAGAGGGACCGGAGCGGGACGAGGATCGTGTTATTGCGGACGAGAGCGGCGAGCACGCGTCCGGCCTTGAGCTTATCGGGCTTCGAATAGACGTGGCGGTCGTTGAACAAAATCGGGATCTGGCCCGAAGGCGGATTCCCGAAATCTGCGGTCTGCGCCAGAGCCGGCGCGCTCGCCATCAAGGCGATAGCCGCTGCAAAGAGACAGCGTACCGAGGCAACGTTCATGAATGAGAACTCCCTCTGGAAATCTGATAGCGCGTGAGCGATCCGGAGCGCACCGCAAGTGCGGAAGACGTCCCGGTAACAGGATCGGCCGTGGACGACACGCGACCCCGGTAGCGAGACTCGGTTTTGCCCGGTCTGCGAGTAGACCCCTGCCTCTTCCGGCCCCGGTTCTACCGAAGGTCAGACCGATCGAGCACGATTCGTGCCATGGCGAAGACGGCGTCGAGCATCCCCTCAGTCAATCGGCCGGTATTCGTGTTCTGCGCGCTCGGATGGTAGGTCGTGAGGAGCGTCACGTTGCGGGTCGGGCCGGCGCCCCCGGACGCGAGGGTGGAGGCCTCGACGTCGCGCCGCACGCCGTGGGCGAACGCGAAACGCGGTACGGCCGAGCCTGCGCGCCGCAGGGCAAGGACGGCTGCGCGCGTGCCGATCGCTCCGAGCCCGATCACGACGCGCATCCGGGCGAGCAGCGCGAACTCGGCGTCGAGATGCGGTTCGCAGCGCACGAGCTGCGCCGGCGTCGGGGCGTTCGCCGGCGGCGCGCAGCGCAGGGCCGCCGTGATGAAGCAATCGTCGAGCCGCAGCGCGTCGCCGCGGTGCGTGGACGCCGGCTGACTCGCGAAGCCGGCACGGTAGAGCGCGCGGTACAGGAAGCGGCCGGAGGCGTCGCCCGTGAACATCCGCCCGGTCCGGTTCGATCCATGGGCGCCGGGCGCGAGGCCGACGAGGACGCAGCGCGCGAGCGGATCCCCGAAGCCGGGCACGGGACGCCCCCAGTAGGCTTCGTCGCGGTAGGCGCGGCGTTTGACGCGCGCGACCTCCGCCGCATAGGCGCGCAGCTCCGGGCAGCGCGCGCATCCGGGGATCGCGGCTTCGAGCTCCGCGAGGCTCGCGGGCTCGGTCACCTCAGCTCCGGGAAGCCGAGCCGCGCGAGCGCGGCGTACGCGACGATGCCGACCGACGTCGAGAGATTCAAGCTCCGCACGGCGCCCGGGCGCATCGGGATGCGCAGTCGCCGGCCGGGCTCCGCGTCGAGGAGCCATTGCGGCAGGCCGGAGCTCTCCTTGCCGAAGACGAGCACGTCGCCGCGCGCGAACGGCGCGGCCGTGTAGCTCCGTTCGGCCTGCGTCGTCAGGAACCAGCGCGACGGCGGCAGCGCGGCGAGCGCGGCTTCGAGCGTCTCGTGCACGGCGAGCGTCACCGCGTCCCAGTAGTCGAGTCCGGCGCGCTTGAGTTCGCGGTCCGCGATCGAGAAGCCGAGCGGCCGCACGAGATGCAGGGCGCAGCCGGTCGCAGCGCAGAGGCGCGCGACGTTGCCCGTGTTCGGCGGAATCTGCGGTTCGACGAGCACGAGATGGAGCGGAGCCGCAGCGAAGGCGGGCGCGCGCGCGATCGTCCCGGCGTCGCGAACGCGGTCCGGCGGCCGCGTCACGCGCCGCAGCTCGGCACCCCGCCGTTCGCGAGGGCGAGCATCCGCGCCGCGCTTCCGGCGGCTCCGGCGAGGATCGCGACGCCGCCGTGGGCGAGCCAGACGCGCTCGAAGCAGGCGTAGTCATAGACGGCCAGACCCGCCGGTTGCGCCGGATCGGCGAACCGCGGGTCGCCGCGATCATCGAAGCCGCAGAGGACCGCGAGGTGGCCGGCGCTCTGCGCGAGGGGCGCGCCCGCCAGGCCCCCGGGCGGCCACGAGAACGAGAGCGCGAGCGGATAGCCGGCCGCGACGAACCTCCGTGCGTGGGCGAGGTCGCGCAGGTACGCGACGGCGCCGAAGCCGTAGCGCGCGGCGAACCCGGCAAGAAACGACCAGTTACCCGTGCCGGCGTAGGCCTCGTCGAAGACGGCTGCGGCGACCTCGTCCGTCGCGAGCGCCCTGCCGGCCGCCGCGAGCAGGATCGCGAGCGATGCCGGCGCGCACCAGCCGCGGGCGCCGGCGCGGAAGGCCGGCGTGCCGCGCTCGGGCGCCGGCCCGTACTGCGAGCGCGGTTCGACCGCGAGCGCGACGGCCGGCGCGCCCGCCGGCGCGCCGGCCCGGAGCGGCGTGGGCGGCGGAGCCGCCGTCGTGCGGCTCGCCGCGATCGTCACGGTGCCGAGGGGACGATCGCTCTCGAGTGTGATCGAGGCGAGGGGTTCGCGGGCCCGGAGTTCGTCGACGGCGAGATCGGCGCACGCGGCGGCGGAGCTGTGTGAGCGCCGCGCCCCGCGCGCGCACGTCGCGAGCACGAACGCGGCCTCAGCGCCCGACGCGAACGTCGCGCGGAGGGCGACTCGCGCCGTATCGGCGGCCGACCACGCGGCCACGAGCCGCCGCGCCCCGGCGACCTCGAATCGTTCCGCACGGCCGCTTGCGAGCCGCCGCTCGAGGGTCACGGGGCTCAGATCGACCATTCGTACGCGTTCCACTGATCGCTGATGTACTGCGCGGGCCGGTAGTTCTTCAGGTCGTCGTCGTAGGCGCTGAAGCCGTTCTGCCAATAGAGGAAGATGGCGGGCGCGAGCGCATGGAGACGTCGCTCTTCGTCAAGATAGAGCGCCGTGCGGCGCGCGCGGTCGAACGTGCGCGCCGCGTAATGCGCGTCGCGCGTGACCTCGGCATCGTTCAAGAACGTCGTGTTCGCGCCGTTCGGCGGCATGGCGTACGACGCCCACAAGAATTCGTTATCGGGATCGGGGCCGTTCGTCTGGATCGTCCACGAGAGGTCGCAACTCCCGCCGTAGAGCGGTCCGTCGCGCGCGAAGAGTAGGCTCACGGGATAGTTCTTGACGCTCAGCTCGATGCCGACCGCACGTAATTCTTGCTGCATCGCGATCTCGGCCTGCTCGTTCTGCGGCTTGTTCGTCCCGGTCGAGATCGTCAGCCGCAGCGCCGTGCCGTCGGCGCGCGCGCGCACGCCGCCCGGCCTCGCCGCGAAGCCGGCGGCGTCGAGCAGGCGCGCGGCGCCGCGCGGATCGTACGGATAGAATGGCAGATTCGGGGCAGCCCACGACGTCGGGACGACGTCGCTCCGGGCCCGCTCGTTGACGCCGTGATAGATCGTGCGGTTCATCCGCGCCCAGTCGACCGCCTCGGCGATCGCCAGGCGCACCCGCACGTCGTGCAGCGCGGGCCTGCGCGTGTTGAACTCGAGGTGCCGGACGTTCGCGAGCACGCGGTGATCGAGCGCGACTCCCGCGACCGTGCGCGCGCGCTCGATCTGATTCTCGACGACGTCGGGATAGACGTCGATCTCGTGCGTCTGCAATTGCGCGAGCAGGGTCTCGGAGTTCGGCACGATCTTCCAGCTGATCCGATCGAGTCTCGGGCGTCCGCGCCAGTAGCGCGGGTTTGCTACGAACTCGAGCGAACTGCCGTGCGACCAGCGTTCGAGCGTGAAGGGCCCGGAGGCGAGGGGTGCTGCGTTGAAGGCAGCGCGGTCGAGACTCGGCTCGTGCCCGAGGAGGTGCTCGGGGAGCGGCGGGACGGCGCTGCCGCCGCCCTCGCCGAGGATGCCGAGCACGGCGACACTCGGTTCCCGCAGATGCAGCACGGCCGTGTGATCGCCGTCGCGCAGATCGATTGCGCGGATGTCGTCCCAGCCGGTCCGCTGCTTCACGCTGTTGTGCGGGTTCATCACGGCATGCCAGGTGAAGCGGAAGTCCCGCGCGTCGAGCGGCGCGCCGTCCGCCCACGTGACGTTGCGCCGGAAATGCAGCACGATCGTCTTCGAATCCGCGGAGATGCCGCCGTTGCGCGCCGTCGGCACCTCGGTCGCGAGTTCAGGCACGAATTCGCCACGGGCGTCGTAGCGGAACAGCGGCGCGAAGAGCAGCGGGGTGAGCTGATCCGTCGCGTCCGTGTGGGCGTACATCGGATTGAGGCTATCGGGTTCGTCGGAGGAACCGATGCGGACGTGGCCCGGGAGCGTCCACGGATGGCGGCCGCCGGCGCCCGGGGTCGCCACGGACGAACAGCCGGCGAGCGCCGCGACGAAGAGCGCGGCCGCCGTGCGGCGGACGATCCGACGGCTTCGCAGGTAGCAGAGCGAGGTCATCGCGAATCCGGCCGTTCCGGGGCGGCTCGCACGTCCCCCGTGCGCCGCCGGACGCCGAGGCCCGGTCCCTCCGGTAGCATGAGTTTGGCATGCCGATCGTACGTCACGCCGGAGAACGGATCGCTCGCCGTGAGGAACGGCCCGTCGAGATCGGCGTAGTCGGCGAGCGGTGAGAGGTGCGCTGCCGCCGTCGTGAGGACCGCGCTCTCGACCATGCAGCCGAGCATGATTTTGAAGCCGAGCGCGCGCGCGACGTAAATCGCTTCGAGCGTCGCCCGCAGGCCGCCGCACTTGACGACTTTGAGGTTCACGGCGTCGACGCAGCCTGCGAGCGCCGGCAGGTCGCGCGCGCTGACGGCATCTTCGTCGGCCATCAGCGGCACGCGGGTCCGTTCGCGCACGAAGCGCAGCCCCTCCGGCGCGCCGGCCGGGATCGGCTGTTCGCAGAACTCGATCTCGTAGCGCTCGAGCTCGCGCAGGACGCGCACGGCCTCCTCCGGCGTCCAGGCTTCGTTTGCGTCGAGGCGGAGCGTGCCGCCGAAGCGTTCGCGCACGGCCGCGACGACGGCGACGTCATCCGCGCCGCCGCCGAGTTTGAGCTTGACGATCGGACGGTCGCGCACCTCATCTAGTTTTGTCAGGACGTTGTCGAGCGTATCGATGCCGACCGTGAACGAGGTCGCGGGCGTTGCCGAGGGATCGACACCAAGAAGTTGCCAGAGCGGCCGGTCGAGATCCTTGCCGATCCAGTCGTGCAGGGCGAGGTCGAGCGCGCAGCGTGCGGCGGGCGGGACGCCGGCGAGCAAGGCGTCCAGCGCGTACGGGTCGTGCGCCGCCGGGGGATGTGCCGCGAACCAGGCGCGGATCGACGCCGAAGTCTCGCGGTACCGTGGCGTCGGCGAGCTCTCGCCCAGACCTTCGATCGCGCGGCCGTCACGCGCCGTCGCGTGCAAGGTGGCGACGAGCGTCTGCGAGACGGGGATCGAGCGGCGCGCGATCGTGAACGGATGGACGAGCGGGAGCGCCAGGTCCTCGAATGCGAGCTTCACGCGACGTCCTTCGACGCGGGGCCGTCGTTCCTCGGACGGCGACCGGTGCACGCGTGCGGAATCGTGGGAAGCCTGTGCCTTGATATGCTCTTTTTCTCGAAGCCCGGATAGCTCGAACGCTTATCGATGAAGTTCACGAACGCGGCCTGCAGATGCCGCAACGCCTGCTCGAGGGGGAACGCATGACGTCTCCGATGCCCACGGGAGCGATCGGCGCTCTCTCGTTCACGCGGCGCTCGTCCTCAGATCGGTCAGGCGGCACCGCCATCATATCGCGTATCTCGGCAACGCAAGCGTTTCCGGCGCACGCCCGTGGCGGCTTCTCAGATGACTGAACGGTATGGCTGCGCGATCGTCTGGCTGCGCCGCGATCTGCGTCTCGATGACAACGTCGCGCTCGCACGCGCCTGCGATGCCGCGGCCTCCGTCGTCTGCGCGTTCGTCCTCGACCCGGCCCTCTTGCGCTCGGAGCGCGTGGGTGCGCCGATCGTTTCGTTCTTCTTCGATGCGCTCGCGGAGCTCCGCACGGCGCTCCGCGAGCGCGGCTCCGATCTTGCCCTGCTCGAAGGCGACTTCGCTCGAGAGCTGCTCGGGCTCGCCCGGCGCCTCGATGCCGGCGCCTTGTTCTTCAACGCGGATTACGATCCGGAGGCGAAGCTCCGCGACGCCGCGGTCGTGGAGTCGGCGCGGAAGGCCGGCCTCGCGACGCACGCCTTCGCCGATCACGTCTACTACGGCGCGACGGACGTCGTGCAGCAAAAGACGGACCGCGCCTACACGGTCTTCACGCCGTACCGGCGCCGCTGGCTCGAACGGCACGACGTGCAGCCGCATCCGCCGGAGGAGTCGCTCGCAAAACTCGCGCGACGCCTCGTGCCGGCGGCGCGCATCGCGACGACGCGCGAGGTCCCGGAGCCGAGCGCGTTCGGACACGAGCGGCTCGCCGGCTTTCCACGCGGTGGCGAGTCGCTCGGCCGCGCGGCGCTCGCGTCCTTCGTGCGCCGTCACGCAGCCGCGTACGACGAGCAGCGCAACTTTCCCGAAGCCGACGCCACCTCGCATCTCTCGCCGCATCTGCGCGCCGGCACGATCGGCATCCGGCGATGCGTCGCGGCGATCCTCGAGGCGCGCGGGGCCGCCCCGCCGGGCGCCGTCGCGGGCTACGACACGTGGCTCTCCGAATTGATCTGGCGCGATTTCTATCAGCAAGTCCTTGCAAACTTCCCGCATGTCGCGACCGAGCCGTTCGTCGCTGCCGCGAGCGCCATCCGTTACGTCGACGACGAGGCGCAGTGGACCGCGTGGGAGAGCGGCCGCACGGGCTATCCGATCGTCGATGCCGCGATCGCGCAGATCCGCACGACCGGCTGGATGCACAACCGCCTGCGGATGATCGTCGCATCGTTTCTGACAAAAGATCAGTTGCTCGACTACCGGCGCGGGGAGCGTTTTTTCGAGCGTTATCTCGCGGACGGCGATCTCGCTGCCAATAACGGTGGTTGGCAGTGGTCGGCGTCGACGGGCACGGACGCGGCGCCCTACTTTCGCATCTTCAATCCGGTGACGCAGAGCAAGCGCTTCGATCCGGAAGGCCGCTTCATCCGGCGCATGCTGCCGGAGCTCGCAAAGGTGCGCGGTCCCGCGATCCACGAACCGTGGACGCTCTCGCCGCTCGAACAGGAAGCCGCGGGCGTGCGGATCGGTCGTGACTATCCGGCACCGATCGTCGATCACGTGGAGGCGCGGCTGCGCGCGCTTTCGGTGTTGACGCCGATCTTGGGCGCGCGCGGCGGCTCTCTACCGAAGTCGGGGGGGCGTGTCAAGTCTTGACCGTGGTGGGATAATAGCAACGACGACTGCGCTCGCACGCGTACTTGCCTTGGTGTTGGACCAATGTACCCGATAAGGGAGCACAAGCTCCGGATACGACCGCATGAACGGCTCCGCCGTCTCCTCCGGGCGCCCGGGCCGCACCCACCTGCTAAAGCAGGTTCAAGCCGGGCATGCAGACGGCAGTGTGGTTGTCGATATTCAGACGAGCGTCTCGAGATCGTGGGCGAGCAGCGCTCCCCGCGCCCGACGCAACGTCGCAAGAAAGCCGCGTGCGTCCGTGCGTTCGTCGCGCTCGATGACGACGAACCCGCGAAAACGGGCGAGCCCCGGCGGCAGTGCCTGCACGGGCGTGCCGTGATGGACGGCGAGCGCCGTGCGTCCGACGAGCGCTTGCGCGTCGTCGGCGGCGCCGAAGGCGGCGAGATCCACGGCGAAGCGCAGCCACGCGCTGTCGACATCCTTGGCGATCCGGCGCAGGTCGGCTGCGGTCGCGCAGAGCGTCTCGCGCGCATTGCGCAGAGCGAGCGTGACGTTCGCGACTTTCGCAGCCGATGCGGCGGCGGCCGCGTCCTTCGCAAAGTCGGGCCAGGCTTCGGCATCGGCGGAGGCGAGCGGCGCGCGCACGACGACCAGCGGCGCCCCGAGGGCGACGGCGATCGCAAGCGCTTCGCTGACGGCGGCCGCATCCAGCGCGCCGCGATGTTCGACGGCCGCGACCGTGACGGCGAGATCGGTCGCAGTCTTCTTGAGCTGCGCGAGATACTCCGCATCGCGGCGCGGCAGATGCGCGAGATCGAAGACGACGCCGTCGACCTGCAGGTCGTTCGCGCAGGCATCGAGCCACTCGAGCTGCGTCGTCGCGCCCTGCGCGAATTGCACGTCGAAACAGGCGCTCGTCACGGCGAATTTCACGCGCTCACCCCCGATTCTTCATTGGCCGCAAGCGCTTCGACTCACTCGCGGCCGCTCCCGTCGCCGCGGTGAGCGACGACGACGACGCCTGGCGCGGCGAGGGCTCGTGGGTGCCGCGGGCGCGCTCCTCGCGGTGGCCTCCTTTTGTCCTCGCGATGCTGCCCTGCGGGTTCGGCGCGTACGCGCTCGGGCACGCCCTGCATCGCTTTGCCGCGCCCGGTGAGCTCGCGGGCCTCGCCGTCGTCGTGTTGGCCTGCTCCGCACCGTTCGTCGCGACGCGCCTCGCCGACGCGCTCGCGGAGCGCTTCGATGAAGGCGTCGTCGCGCCGATCCGCGGCAGTTGGGAGCGCTGCCTGCTGACCGGTGCCGGCGCCTCGCCGCCGCGTATCTTCCGGCGAGCCTCCTCGCCATCACGCTCGTCGCGGCGACCTACGAGTTCGTCGCGCTCCGCCATGCCGTGCGGGCCGAATACGAGAGCCGGTTCCTGCGCTGAAGGGCCGGGCGGGGCGCCTCGCGCGCCTGCTCGCGAGTGAGGGCGCGGCGATCGCCGCCCTCGGCTTCCTCGTCGCACTCCCGCACGGTCTCTACGGCGACCTCGGCTATCAACTCGACGACGGCCGTGCGCTGTGGAGCGGCGTCTTCCCGCGCTCCGTGCCGATGGCAATCGAAGCCGGGCCCCTCGTCGATCACGAGTGGCTCTTCGAACTCGCGGCCTGGCCGTTCTGGGCACACGGGCTCTTTCCGGTCTTCGCCCTGCTCTGCACGGCCGCGACGGCCTCGACGCCGCTCGTGGCGCGCACGATCGCGGCTCGCTGCGGGGCGACGCCCTGGAGCGCGAATGCCGCCGGCTATCTCACGATCGTCGCGACGGTCACGTCGTACGCCGTCCGGCCGCAGAGCTTCGCCGTGCTCGCATTCGGGTTCGTGCTGCTGCTCGCGCTCGGGCCGCTCGAGCGGCCGTGGCGGCTCGGCCTGCTCGCGGCCCTGTGGGCGAACCTGCACGGCTCCGCCGTCGTCGCGCCCGCCGTCGTCGCGATCGTCGCCGCGGGACGTCTCGTGCAGGGTGCGGCTCCGCCCCTGCGCGCGCGGCTCTGGGCGGGCGTGGCGTTCGCCGCACTCGGGACGCTCGTCACGCCGCTCGGCCTCGGGCTCTACGCCGGAGCCGCTCAGTACACGCCGGCCGTGCTCCAGACCGCCGATTGGCGGCCGCTGTCGCTCGACGTGCCGATCGAAGTCGTCGCGCTCGGCCTCTACGCGTACGTCCTGATCTCCGGCGGCGTTCCCGTCGTGCGCGCGAACGCGGTCGCGCTCGCGCTTCTCGCCGCGTTCGGCGCGCTGTGGTTCGCCTTCGTGCGGTTCTTGCCGTTTTTCGGCCTCGCCGCCGTGCCGGCGCTCACGCTCGCGCTCCGGGCGGATGGGCGCCCGCAGGGGCGGCATCCGGGGCAGGGGCGGCCGCTTGCGGGCGGCCACGTGGCCGGGCGCGGAGGCGCGGGGGCGTGGCTCGGGTTGCCCGTCGTCGTCGCCGTCGTCCTCGCGGGCGCGGTCTTCGCGCCGCTCTCCGTGCGCCCGGACGGGGTCGCGACGGCCGCGGAGGCGCTCGTGCGCGCGAGCGGCTTCCGTGGGCCGCTGTTCGTGCCGTTCGAAGCGGCCGCGTACCTCGAACTCGAGCGCGCGCCCGTCCGCGTGCTGCTCGACGCGCACGCGACGCCATACGCGCCGGCCGCCTGGGCCGCCTATCGGCAGATCGATGCCGCACGACCGGGTTGGCAGCGGGCGCTCGCGATCCGCGGCATCGGCGGCGCGATCGCGAGCGACGGCTCCGCGCTCGCCGGTGCGCTCGCCGCGGACCGCACGTGGTCGCCCTGCGCGCACGCCTCCGGCTGGACGCTCTACGCGCGGAACGGCGCACGCGACCGTCGAACGCTCGGCTCGACATGCAGACCATGGACCGGAGCCTCATCGCCGACGCCGACCCCGATCTCGCCGCCGCCATCGCCGCAGAAGAGCACCGGCAAGTCGAGAACCTCGAGCTGATCGCCTCCGAGAATTACGCGAGCCGTGCCGTGCGCGAAGCGAGCGCATCGGTCCTCACCAATAAGTATGCGGAAGGCTATCCGGGACGCCGCTACTACGGCGGTTGCGAGTTCGTCGACATCGCCGAGCGGCTCGCGATCGACCGGGCTAGGGCGATCTTCGGCGCGGGGCACGCGAACGTCCAGCCGCATGCGGGCGCGCAGGCGAACATGGCCGTCTTCATGGCGATGCTGCAGCCGGGCGACACCGTGCTCGGGCTCTCGCTCGCCCACGGCGGACACCTGACGCACGGCACGAAGGTCAGCTTCAGCGGCAAGCTCTACCACGCCGTCGCCTACGGCGTGCGGCGCGAGGACGATCTGATCGATTACGATCAGATGCGCGCGCTCGCTCGCGAGCACCGGCCAAAACTGATCATCGCGGGCGCGAGCGCCTATCCGCGCACGATGGACTACGCGCCGTTCCGCGAGATCGCGGACGAGGTCGGCGCCTTCTTCCTCGTCGATATGGCCCACATCGCCGGTCTCGTTGCGGTCGGCCTGCACCCCTCGCCCGTGCCGCTCGCCGACTTCGTCACGACGACGACGCACAAGACGCTGCGCGGTCCGCGTGGTGGCCTCATCCTGTCACGCGAGGCGCACGGTGCCGCGATCGACAAGAGCATCTTTCCCGGCATCCAGGGCGGACCGATGATGCAGACGATCGCGGCCAAAGCGGTCGCCTTCCGCGAAGCGCAGCGGCCGGAGTTCCGCACGTACCAGGAACGCGTGCTCGAAAACGCGCGCGCGATGGGCGAGGAACTCGAACGCGCGGGCGTGCGTCTCGTCGCGGGCGGCACGGACACCCACCTGCTCCTCGTCGACCTCGGACCGAAGCGGCTGACCGGGAAGGCCGTCGAGGAGTATCTCGACGAGATCCGGATCACCGTCAACAAGAACGCGATCCCGTTCGACCCGGAGAAGCCGATGGTGACGTCGGGCATCCGCATCGGGACGCCGGCGATCACGACGCGCGGCATGGGCGCGGACGACGCGCGCGAAATCGGCCGAATCATCGGCGAGGCGCTCGGCGACGTCGGCGCGCGCGCGAAGCAAGAGGCGCTGCGGGCGCGCGTGCGGGAGCTGACGTCGGTCCACGGCGTGCCGTGATCGCCCACGCACCGCTCGAGACGGCGCGCGTCCGCCTCGAGCCGATCCGTGCGGCGCATGCGCCCGCGCTGCTGCGGTACTACACCGAGAACGAAGCCCACCTCGCGCCGTGGGAGCCCGCGCGGCCTCCCGGTTTCTTGTCACTCGCGTATTGGCGCTCGAACGCGGAGTATCTCGAGCACGAAAATCGCGCCGAGCGTTCGTACGGATTCGTCGCCTTCGAACGGGACGGTGCGGAGGTCGTCGCCGCACAGATCAACCTCTGGAACATCCTGCGCGGCGTCTCGCTCTCGGCGACGCTCGGCTATTCGCTCGCCTCGAGCGCGCAGGGCCGGGGTCTCGCGACGGAGGCCGTCGGCGCGGTCGTCGACTTCGCGCTGGACGTCCTCGGCCTGCACCGCGTCGTTGCGACCTACCAGCCGACGAACGACCGGAGCGGACGTCTCCTGCGACGTCTCGGCTTCGGGATCGAAGGCTACTCCCGCGACCATCTCTTCATCGGCGGCGCCTGGCGCGACAGCATCTTGACGGCGCGGCTCCGCGAAGACGGCCGCTGAGTTCCGCGGTGGAAGAGCTCGTCGTCCTCGATCATCCCGCCGTCGCCGACCGGATCGCGCGCGTGCGCGACGCCGCGACGCCGACGCCGGTCTTCCGGCGCCTGATCGAAGAGCTCGGGGCCTTCATCGCCTATGAAGCGACGCGGGCGCTCGAAACCGTCGAAGCCCGCGTCGACACCCCGATCGCCGCGGCGCGCGTGCGCCGCATCGCGCGGCGGCCCGTCGTCGCTCCGATCCTGCGCGCGGGACTCGGGCTCTTGCCCGGCTTTCTCTCCGTCATCGACGAGGCGATCGTCGCGCATCTCGGGTTCTTTCGCGATCCCGAGACGCTCGCGGCCATTCCTTACTATGCGAACCTGCCGCACGATCTCGCGGGCGTCCCGGTCTATCTGCTCGATCCGATGCTCGCGACCGGCAACTCGGCGATCGCGGCGATCGAACTGCTCGCGGCGCACGGCGCGACCGACCTCTGGTTCTTGAGCGTGCTCGCGGCCCCCGAAGGCGTGCGCGCGGTGCGGGCGGCCCATCCGCGCGCGCGCCTCGTGACGTGCGCGCTCGATCACCATCTCAACGATCACGGCTACATCGTGCCGGGTCTCGGCGATGCGGGAGATCGGATGTTCGGCAGCACGTCCTCCGTGCCGGTCTCGTTTCGCGCACCGGTGCGCTGAACGCCCGCGCGGCAGCGACGCTTCACCACTTCACCAAATGGCGAAAAAGATTGCAGGAGAGCGCCGCGAACGCTCGGCCATGCGATCTCTGCGTTGTGCCCTGTCGTTTCTTTTCGTCTGTGCGCTCCTCGCTCCGGCGCTGCGGCCGGAGCTGGCGAGCGCCGGTACGACGGGCAATCTCGTCGGCCGGGTGACCGACCCCGCGAGCCATGCGGGTATCGCCGGCGCCCGCGTCACGGTCGCGTCGCCCTCGCAGACCGCGAGCGTCACGGCGGGTGCCGACGGGGCCTTCCAATTTCTGGCCCTCGCGCCCGATACGTACGTCGTGAGCGTCGAGCGGCCGGGCTACGAGCCGTTCGCGCAGAGCGGCATCACCGTGCTCGCCGATCAGTCGCAGAGCGTGCCGATCGCGCTCACGAAGGGGCTGCGGACCATCGGCTCCGTTCGCGCCCGCAGCGGCTCGGATCTCGTGAGATCGGGCACGACGGCGGACGTCTATTCCGTAAACGCCGCGGGCGCGGAGGCGGCGCGTGGTCTCGGCGGCCCGGGTGGCATCAATTCGGCATATAGCGCGATCGCCTCCGTGCCGGGGACGGTCGTCCAGCAGGGGCAGCAGGGCTGGTATCAGACGGTCAGCATCCGCGGCGGCGACATCGACCAAGTCGGGTATGAAGTCGACGGCATCCCGGCGAACCGCGTCTACGACAACGCGCCACAGACGCTGCTCTCGAATCTCGGCCAGCAAGAGCTCCAGGTCTACACGGGCGGCACGCCGGCGTCGGCCGAGGCCTCCGGGATCGCCGGTTACATCAATCAGGTGATCAAGACGGGCACGTATCCGGGCTTCGCGAACCTCGACGCGGGTCTCGGCGGTCCCGCGTTCTACCACAAGCTCTCGTTCGAAGCCGGCGGTGCGGACAAGAGCCGGACGTTCACGTATTACGTCGGCCTTGCGGGCGTCGATCAGGACTTCCGCTTCGCCGATCAATTCAACGGCGTGAGCGACGCGCATCTCTTCTATCCCGTCTCGTTTCCCGGGCGTTTCAACCTGTACGACGGCACGGCCGGAACGGTGAATCTCGCGCCGGGCGCGACCTACGCGATCGCGCACACGACGGACCGCGAGAACGTGGCGAACGTGCACTTCGCCATTCCTCACCACGGCGATCCGAGTCTCCGAGACGACGTTCAACTGCTCTATCTCACGAGCGAGAACGTGGCGAGCTACTTCAGTTCGATCAACGACCAGGGCGGTGCGGCAAACGTCGCGACGGCCGTCGGTAACGGCGGTCAAGGCTATCAGCACGACGGCTACGTCTACACCGGGCCGCTGTTCGCGCCGCCGAATGCGGCCGGCGTCACGCCCTATCTCGTGCCGAACAGCGGCAAGCGCCCGTTCGACACGTTCGTCTCGGCGAACGCACGCGACTACAGCGACAACGGCGTCGCCCTCACGAAGATCCAGCTGACGCATCAGTTCAGCCCGGCGTCGTACCTGAAGCTGTACGGATACACGGAATACTCGAACTGGTTCATCGGAGGTCCGTCGAACCAGCAGTTCACGAACTACTACGGTGCCGAATTGAACGACTACGAGCTGCCGAGTCACACGTTCGGTCTGAACGCCACGTACACGAACCAGCTCTCCAGCCGTCACCAGCTGACGGCGACGGGCTCGTACACGGCCTCGCAGGTGCAGCGCCGCTTCTCGTACGGCTTCCCGGGCAACACGATCGGCGCGCCGTTCACGAGTCTCGTCGACGCCGGCGGCAGCTGTTACGATCCCGCGACCGCCGCACCGACGAGCTGTTTCAACTCCGCCGCCCGCGGTACGTTTCCGAGCGTTCCGCCGAACGGCGATCTTTCGAGCTACCGCCTCCCGAGCGGAACGCTCGCCGTGACGAACGCGGCCGGGGCTCAGGCGACCGCGACCTGGCTCGTGACCGATAACGGCTATATCAATTCACGGCTCAACACGGTCTCGCCCGTCTTCGCCGCCGCCTCCGTCGCCGACTTCTGGCGCCCGAACGACCGGCTCACCGTCAACCTCGGGATGCGCGTCGAGAATTACGATAACCGCCTCGGCGACACGGGCGGCGGGCCGGCGCGGGACTTCTGGTTCGCCGCATACAACCGCGAACATTGCTACGTGCCGGGTGCGGCGAGTCCCGTGAACGTCTTCGGTCAGACCGATCCCGTCACGAACGCGCTCGTCACCGCGAGTTCGACGGCCGTCTGTCGCGATCTGCTCGGAGCTAGCGCGCAGGCCGCGAACCTCGTGAACGCGGGCGCGACGACCGTCTCGAAGACGGTCTACGAACCGCGTTTCGGGTTCACGTACGATCTCGACCCGCGCACGGTGCTGCGCGGGTCGGTCGGCGTCTACGCGCGACCGGTCAACACCTCGTGGCTGCAGTACAACGCGGTCAACAGCGACCTCGCGAGTTTCCTCGGGGGCAACTTCTTGACGCTCGGGTACAACTCGACGACGCATCCGCTCCAGCCCGATACCTCGCTCAACGCGGACTTTTCCATCGAGAAGGCGTTGCCGGGCGGCACGTCGTTCAAGCTCACGCCGTACTATCGCGGCACGACGAACCAGCTGCAGCCGGTGCCGATCGGCGTCGGCGGCGTCGTCGCGGGCTTCAACGTCGGCAAGCAGACCTCGACCGGCATCGAGCTCGCGGTGAAGCAGGGCGACTTCGCGCGTAACGGTTTCGCCGCACAGCTCGCCTATACGTACACGCGCAGCCGCATCACCTATGGCAACTTCCCGTCCGGGACGAACGTGATCGACAGCCTCAATCAATATCTTGCCGAGTACAACTCCTACACGTCTGCGTGCGCGACCGTGACGGCCGCGAACGGCAAGCTTTGCGGGCTCGCCGCCGGCGCGAAGAATCCGAACGCATCGGCGAGTTTCGCGTCCGCCGACGGGCATTCGCAGATCGGCAACCCGTATTACGCCAAGGCCGCCCAGCCGCTCTTCGATGCGCGTGGCTCGTACACGACGTACGATCAGATCCCGCAGCCGTTCACGGGTGAGAACGGCTACGAGACGCCGCACGTCGCCTCGCTCGTCCTCAACTACAAGCACGACCGGTTCTCGATCACGCCGAGCCTCACGTTCAGCTCGGGCGCGAAGTACGGCTCGCCGCTCGCCTATCCGGGGTACGTGCCGACGGGCTGTGCCGCGGCCGCCGGTGCGGCGGGCGCCGTCCTCGCGGCGGATCCGAAGACGTGCACGGGTCTCTCGGCCGTGTCGGGACAGACGTATCTGCTCATTCCGGATGCGTTCACGGGCCGGTTCGACACGCTCGGCGCGTTCGACCAGCCGTCACGCTTGACGCTGAACCTCGGCGCCTCGTACGCGCCGACGAAGCGGCTCACGTTCACGGGGACGCTCACGGGCCTCGTCGACAAGTGTTTCCAGCGCGGCTACGCGTGGGACGACCCGAACATCTGCGTCTACTCGCAGCTGCCCTCCGGCGGAGCCGGACTCGGGCCGTCAGGCAATTTCCTGCCGGTCGGTTCGACACCCGTGCCGTTCCGCTACCCGTACGGCGTCTTCAACAACAACCTCAATACCGGGTTCGTCGGCTCGACGATTCCGTTTGCGGCCTTCCTCAGCGCGCAGGTCAAGATGTGAGGCCGGGCGCGAAGCGAACCTCCGCGCATGATCGCTCTGTTGCGGCGCCTCCGGGCGAAGCTCAACCGCGAGCCGGACCTCGCGTCGCTCGTGCGTCGCGGGCTGCGTCTGGGGCGCAACGTGAACGTGCTGCCGGGCGTCGAGATCGACCATTCGCACTGCTGGCTCGTCTCGATCGGCGATGAGACGACGATCGCGCCGAACGTGCAGATCGTCGCGCACGATGCGAGCACGAAGATCCATCTCGGGTATACGCGCATCGCCCGCGTGACGATCGGCCGGCGCGTCTTCGTTGGCGCGGGTAGCATCGTCTTGCCGGGAGTCACGATCGGCGACGACGCGATCGTCGCGGCCGGCACGGTCGTCACGCGCGACGTAGGGCCGGGTGTCGTCGTCGCGGGCAACCCCGCCCGCGACGTCGGCCGGACGACGGAGTACGTCGCGCGTCAACGTGCGCTGCTCGCGACGCGACGGACCTATGCGAAGGCGGGATGGACCGAGGCCGGCGGCATCGACGCCGAACGGCGCCGGCGCCAATGGGACGAACTCGAGCAGCCCGGCTTCGTCGAGTAGAGCTCACGGATCGCTCGATCGCTAGCGCGGTGCCTGACAAAAAGACGGCCCGCCACATCGTAGCGGACCGTCTTGGACCCGCGTCGCGCTCGCCTCCAGGCTCAGGTCGTGGTGCGTGTGCCACGAGCACCGGCGCGGCGGCGGTATACGAAACGGTCGCGCCCAGTCGTTCTCAATAAATCTTCGGCAAGTCGGCAAGCAGCGGTGCCCTTTGCCGTACGAGAGCACAAAACAATGCGAGGTGTCGCAGGCTCAGTGGCTAGCGAACTCCTACGATCCAAATCACGAGGGCGTTTACGAATCATCGAGGTGCCCTTATGCTACCGTGAGCGGTCACGGTGTTGCAGCACTTGGGCTACGGGGCCGGAACTGCCTCTTGACAACACAGTTGCTGTTAGGTCTCCTCGCGGTCGATGCGTAAGAGCTTCTCGAGTAGCGCGCCGCCGGGCAGGCCCTCCGGACCGAAGAGCCGAGCCTGCACCTCTTTCGTGAGCGGAAGCGCGGCGCGCAGCGCTTCGAGCCCGGCGCCCGTCATCATGACGCTCAACGCCCGGCCGCGAGCGCGGCGCCGCACGAATCGTTTGCCTTCGAGGGCACGGATGACGTTCGAGACTTGCATCGGGTGGATGTCGCCGAGACGGGCCAGATCGGCGGCGACGACCGGCCGTTCTTCGCGGCTCATCCACGCCACGAGCGCAAGCACCGTGAACTGCAAGTGCGTGAGATCCAAGTGGCGGATCGCCCGCTCGACCTCGCGCTGAAAGCGATGCGTGATGCGCCAAGCGACGAATCCGATCGCATCCTCGGGCGCTCCGAGCGAGACGGTATCGAACATCTCCGCGATCGCGTGACCTGATGGCGCAGCTTTCGCGACGTGGTCAGCCTTTTCGGACGATCGGGACTTCGGTTGTATGCTGCTCCGCGCTTCCACCGAATGTTCCACCTATCGGTACATCGCAATTTCTGGAGTGCCTTCGACGAGCCTCTCTGCTCCTCCGAGTGCTCGCTCCCGAGTGGCCACGTTTCGTCGAAGCTTCGGTTTATCTTTAACTCAACGCGCGTATAAATCTATTTATGATGCAGAGTCAGGAGACCTCATGAGCGGTCGGGCAATGGACATCGCTTTTTGGAACTACGATCGCGGTGCGCTGCTGCGCGACGGGACCGTGAGGATCGACGAAGTCGACCCGACGTTCCATAGCGGACGGATCGTCACCGACATCTTCGAGGCGATGATCACGCGCCGCGCCTACGACGTGTCGGAGCTGGGCATGACCTACTTCCTGCGGTCGATGGAATCGAATGGCGCGCCGTTTCTCTTGATACCGGCGTTCTTGGTCCGCTCGTTTCGGCACAACGCGATCTACATCAACAAGAACAGCGGAATCAGCCGGCCGCAGGACCTCGCCGGAAAACGGATCGGCGAGCTCGCGCTCTACGGCCACGACGCGGGGGTCATGCCCAAGGGCATGCTTTCGGACGAGTACGGCTTCAAGCCGGAGCTGAGCCGGTGGATCATCGGCGGCATCGATTTCCCGCTCGACCCGGTCGACTTCGTTTCGCACCCGGTTCCCGACGGCGTCGAGGTCGAATGGGGCGGGAAGGACGTCGATCTCGGCGAGATGCTCGAGCGCGGAGAGATCGACGCGCTGATCTCGGCCGACATTCCGAAGTGCGTCCTCGAGAACTCGCCGAACGTCGGCCGGCTCTTCGAGGATTACGAGGACGTCGAACGCGAGTACTATCGCCGCACCGGCATCTTCCCGATCATGCATGCGGTCGCGGTCAAGCGAGAACTCGCCGAAGAGCATCCCGTTGCGATGCGCGCGATCTACGATGCCTTTCTCGCCGCCAAGAATCAGATGGAAGAGCAATACGTCAAAGGCATGACGTCCAACAACATGACGATCATGATGCCGTGGCTGACGAAGCACGTTGGCGATTTCCGCGAGGTATTGGGGGCCGATTGGTGGCCGTACGGCATCGGCGCCAACCGTGCGGCGATCGATGCCGTCCTACGCTACCACTACGAACAGGGCCTTACGAAGCGCCGGTACGCGATCGAGGACATCTTCGTCCCGAACCTGCTCGACACGTAAGCGCCAAGGAGCCGGTTCGTGAAGATCGCCGGGATCGAAGAATACTGCGCCACGCCCCTGCAGCGTGAACGTGGTCGAGGGTAACCGTCCTCTTCGCAGCGACGGCCATTGGCCGAGTTATGTTCGCTGTTCCTCGTCGTTTCTGGGCTTATGACGTCAAATCGACGACCGTCTTGCCCGGTGCGTGTCGCGTCTTATTCCTTTCGATCGCCTCGGGCAACCCGAAACGACCGACGACTTCACCGATCGTCGATTTCAAGGTTCCGTTCACCACTTGGCCGGCGAAGTTCTCCAGCCGCTCAGCGTCGTTGTTCATCTGCAACCCGACCGCACGGCGGCCGTCAGACGTCTGAAGCGAGAGCGACGGATCGACGGTGCTCACGATGGTCCCGCCGGCGGTGAGTACCGACCACGAACGTTCGACGGTGTCGCCGCCGACGAGGTCGAGGACCATGTCGATGCGCGTGAAGCGCTCCTCGAACCGTTGCGTCTCGTAGCTCATTGCCACGTCCGCGCCGAGCGCGAGCACGTGCTCACAATCGACGGCCGATGCGGTCCCGAAGACTGTTGCTCCGGCTTTCTTAGCGAACTGGACGGCGAAGCCGCCGACTGCGCCGGCAGCACCGGTGACGAGGATCGTCATGCCGCGACGAGCGCCGCCTCCTGCTTCGAGGGCCTGCCACGCGGTCAGCGAGGAAACCGGTAAGGCCGCCGCTTCGACATCAAGTAATTCGGCCGGCGTGCGCGAAAGCACGCCTTCGCTGGCCGCGACGAAGTCGGCGTAAGCGCCGCTGCGCAGCAGCGGCCCGAAAACCCGGTCGCCGAAAGTGAACTTCGACGTTCTACGGCCCGCTCCGACAACCACGCCGGCGAGTTCGAAGCCAAGCGTTGCCGGGAAGACGAGCGGTCGGACCGTCTTGAGCAAGCCATCACGCAACTTCCAGTCGAGGCCGTTCACCCCCGCCGCCATCACCTGCACGAGAACGTCTGTCTCGCCGAACGACGGAATCGCAACGTCGTCGAGCCGTAGGACGTCGGATCCGCCGTATGCATGGATCCGATACGCCTGAGATCGTAGCCGATTGCGACTTCCGATAAAGCTTGTCGGCACGTGACTCTTCAGACAGAAGAGTACGCACTGGCAGCCAATTCCTCTATAAACCGCTGCAGCGTACGCGGCTCGCGTCCGAGGATCGTGCGTAGCGTAAGCGTGTTGCCTGGCAAGCCGTAGCGTCCGTAATATTTGAACATGCTGGAGCGCACCGGAGCAGCGGGCCCCGCGGACTTTGCAGCTTCGTCGGCATCGAGCGCGACCGGATTCACGTCCTTCCCGATGATCCGACCGATTAACGCCGCAATCTCGTTACGATCGACGCTTTCGACTGCGCAAAGCTCGAACGTGCCCGCGAGCAGTCGATCTTCCGTTAGTGCGATCCCCGCGCACTCCGCGACGTCCCGATAATCCACACGGCCGAGACGCGCCTCGTTCGCCCATGGTTCTGCGTAGTTGCCGGTCCGTATCAGTTCGTCCCACATTGCCGTGAGGTTCTGGTAGAACATGGCAGGTTGGAGTATCGTGTACTCGAGGCCGGAACGGAGAATCGCCTCTTCGACGGCCGCCTTCGCCGCGTGGATCGGGATGCTCAATATCGGCGCGAAGATCGACGAAAAGACGATGCGCCTTACGCCTGCGCGCTTGGCGATGTCGACCATCGCCTTTCCCGCCTCGGCTTCATCCTGCAAGCCGTTGGGCGAGAGGTAGAAGATCGCATCCATGCCCTCGGTCGCCTCTTTGGTGAATGCGGTGTCGGTGACACTGCCCACGACGATTTCGTCGGCACCTCTTTGGAGGACGGCCTGCCGTTGCTTGTCGTTGTCGATCATGCCGCGGATGAACGCCCCGCGCTTCGCCAGTTCCGGAACGACGAGGCCGGCCTTCGCGCCGCCGGCACCTACGCACAGGACACGCGGCTTCGTTGAGCCGTTGGCGTGCGCGCGTTCGGGACTCACCTTGTCGGTCGGTTCACTCATGTTTTCACGTCTCCGTTGGGAAGAGCGCAATCAGGTCTCGAACGGGTTTGGTCGATCGCACGGCATTCGCGTTCGCGTGTGCATGATAGCGCCGATCGCCCGGTGCGCCTTTGGACGAGACACTGATGATTGCAAGACCCCGCGTAACGTCGCCTTTGGGGGCAGAATAACGGAGCGGGTGAGACGCGAGCGCTTACATGCCCCATTCTAATTCGAAATCAGCGCGCTCGACGACCCTTGACGGGCACTTCGACTATCCCGCTGGCGCTTGGCGAGTTGCCATTGCAGCGCTTCCGGCGGCGTAATACGCCGTCATCGCCGGGCGCTTCGTAGGATTACCGGACGTGCGAGGGAGACTTCGCGGCTCTACTTCGTGTTCTCAGCACGCAAAGGAGTAACTACGCGCGGATGTGGGGCTCGACGTATGCAAAGCTTCCACCGGCAACGTCACATCTGAATAGCGCTGCTCGATGGGCCGGGCGGCGATCCGCCACGTTAGCGGCGAGACGCCGTGCTCGCGCCGAAACGCACGTGAGAAATACGCCGGGTCCGCGTAGCCGCACGCTGTCGCAACGCCCAAAATCGTTATGTCGGTCCGCTCCAAGAATACGCGCGCTCGCGCCATCCGCATGTCGGTGATCCATCTCCCGACTGATCGGCCCGTGTGTGCGCGCGTCAGATCGTTGAGGTAGTTGGTCGTGTAGCCGACGTCTCGGGCGATCTGTTCGAGCGTCAGTTGGTCACCGACCCTAGGCCAGAGCGATTCGAGGAGAGCATTGACGGTCCCGCGTTGCGATTCACGACGCCACAGGAGCGGCGCGGCCGCAGTCTTCAGGCGCGTGACATCGACCGTCTCTAATCGACCTCCCGCCGCACGGTCGGCGAACTGATTCATCGCGTCGTGCCAGAAACGTGCGTCCGCTTCCGAAAGCTTCCGCTCGAAGAACGGCATCAACGCCTCTTGATCGTTTTCCGTGCTGGCAGTGTCGGCCAGCGTCAGGACGTACGCTTCGCGATTTTCGCTCAGTACGCAGGTGAACGCCCCGGCGGGTGCCGCGATTAACGTGTTCGGGCACAAAACACCCGCATGGACGCCCGTCCGATAAAACCCTTCGCCTTGCGCGACGAAAACGAGTGCGTCATGGCCCGAGACGAGCGACGTCCGCGTGTAACCTTCCGGCGTCCGTTCAGGTCCGACCACGGTCGCCGCGGCAATGCGATTGCGTTCTAAGACGACTATCCGTTCCCCGTCCGACTTCATTTCCGCAGCACCTCTCGTTGTCGATGTCGGTACGCTATCGTGCCATTCTTCCCCGGTGCACGTACCCTTGGCTCACTTGCCTATCCCCCATTTCTTCGATCACTAGGTGACGTTCGGAAACTTCTGTGTTTCGTCCAAACCGTCCGACGGTCCGGACGATAGGATTGGTCCATGAACGATTCCTCAACGGTCGGAGCGATGACAGCGAAACAAGATGCAGCTGCACGTCTGCCGAGCGCTCTCATGGCGGGGATCACGTCATGACGGATGCACGAACGGTGACTGCGCAGTTGCAGTCGTTTAAAAACTTCAGGCTCTGCCTCAAGGGCTCCGTCGTCCTACCGGACGACGCCAAGTACGACGAGCTTCGCACGCCGTGGCTCGAAGTGATCGAACAGTGTGGCTCGTGAGAAAACTCGGTGCCGCAGTTGATTATCTCGTCGGCGCCGACATCGTTTTGGCCAACGGGTCCATCGTTCGCGCAGACGACACGGAGAATCCGGATCTCTTTGGGCCTTGCGAGGTGGTTGGGGCAATTTCGGGGTCGTTGTCTCCCTCGAGATCGCACTGACCCCGTTGAAGAACGTCTTTGGTGGCGAGCTATACTACCCACTCGAGCGTGCCGCAGAGGTACTACGTTTTTATAGAACTTGGTCTTCGCAGTTGTCGTAATGATACGAGCACCATATTCCGGTTGGTTGCTGTACCGCCGGCTCCCGCGTCTCCCAAGAGCTCCGCGGAAAAACCGTGTGTATGATCGGCCTGGCACATGCGGATCCCGCTACTACCGAAGCGGTAAGCGCCAGCTTAGCCCGCATCCAAAGGAGATATAAATGGCAGAGACGATTGTGTTAGCCGGAGGTACCGGCAATCTTGGCGGCCGCATCGCGCGTGCGTTGTCGCATCGTGGAGCGCACGTTCTTGTGCTGCTCCGCAGTACGGATTCCGACGACAAACGCAAGGCGCTGGAAAGCCTTGGGATTACCGTCAGGACGGTCGACATGTCACGCGTGTCGGACGTAGCGAGCGCATGTGAAGGCGCCGCTTGCGTGGTCTCGGCGCTGCAAGGCGTGCGCGACGTCATCATCGACACGCAAAGCGTCCTGTTGGACGGCGCGGTCGAGGCAGGCGTCAAACGCTTTATTCCGTCAGATTTCTCAACCGATTTTCGATCGCTACCGTCGAGCGAGAATCGCAATTATGATCTCAGGCGCGAGTTCCACGAGCGGCTGTACGCTGCGCCGATCGCGCCGACGTCCATCTACAACGGCGTCTTCGCTGAGGTCCTCATGCAGAACCCGCCGTATCTCAACTTCGATAAGAAGGTCGTCGCGTACTGGGAAGATCCTGACTGGCGGCTCGACTTCACCACTATGGACGATGCAGCAGCGTATACAGCAGCTGCGGCGCTTGATTCGACGACTCCAGACACGCTAAACATTGCGAGTTTTAGCGTTACCACCCGACAGCTTGCACGTCTCACGGATGAGGAGCTTAAGACGCCGTTCAAGCTCGAGCGTTTGGGAAGTCTCGATGAGCTTCGTCGACGCAACGATAGCGAGCGGGCCGCTCATCCAGAAGGAGAGCGCGAGGTCTATCCTCACTGGCAAGTGACGCAGTACGAACACACGATGTTCAGTAAGCATCATGAATCGCTCGATAATGATCGCTACCCCGATGTGAAGTGGACGAGTCTCAAAGAGCTACTCAGTAGCCGGTCGCAAGCGAGCCGAAAGTAAGTGAGCATGACAGCGCCGCCAGGTACTTCCGATCGTGCGATTCTGTTTCTCGACTTCCAAGCGACTATTGTCAAGAACTCGCGAACAGTCGATGCTGGAAGTCTTGCCAAACACGCTACCGTGTTGGCAAAACTTGCCGCGTTGCATCGTATCCCCGCGTTCATCTCTTCGGTCCCGCCAGGGGGCGACTTCGCGCCTAGCATTCTCGAAGCTCTTGGGCAGAAAGCCCAACCGCGTACATTTATGAGCGCATTCGGCGACGATCAGCTGGTAGCCGACCTTAAAGCGAGCGGCCGGCGAACGCTCATCCTTTCCGGAGTGGTTTCCGAGATGGTGGTGCAGCAGACCGCGCTCGACGCGCTCGGAGCCGGCTACGACGTGCTTGTTGCTGTCGACGCATGCGGCGGCATCAGCGATCGAACGGAGGACGCGGCGTGGCGCCGCATCGCAGGTGCCGGCGGATCGCTCACTTCGGTTGCCTCGTTTGGCAGTGAGCTAGCCGGCGATCTCACGAGCGACATTGGAAGGCAGACCTTCGGGCTCGTGGCTGAGACTTTCAAGAAGTAACCCGAATATCATGACCTCACCTCGGCGAGCCTACGAACGACTCGTTCAGCGACAACCCAGTACATTGAGCGTATCTAATTCACTTTGTAAAGGAGTCGTATAATGCCAGTGAACGCTGCCTCCAAGTCGATCAATCTCCCGGATGAAATTGCCAAGAAGCATGACGTCCAATTCATCGTCCATAGCCAGCTGGCGGTCCCCGACGTGGAGCAGCTTAGCCGGCATCTTAACGGTCATTTAAGCTATATGAAAACGCTAATTGACAAGGGTATACTGCCAATCTCCGGTCCATTCTTTACCCTGGACGGCAAGAACACGGGGAATGGCTTTTACGTTCTTCGGGTGGATGATATTGAGGAGGCACGTCGGTTTGCTGCCGAAGATCCGCTCCACAAAGAGGGCATCCGGACTCCACGTATCGAGCCTTGGCTGCAAGTCATTGATTAACAGCGACGCGAAATCGGTCGTGGTCGAATCTCGAACGGCGCCATCTCTGTTGTCGATTCGCTTCGCGCGAGCTAAGGCGCTGTCGGTCGGCCATGTACGAAGCGTAGCGCGGCCTATGCGATATGCCTCCCTGATTGAGAGATGTTAAACGGCGAGCGTAGGCCGCTGGAATCGCTGAGGACGCGCACGGCACTTCTGGAATGGCGAGGCCCATCCGCGTACGCCTGCGGCGTACGCGTCAACCGACGCTTGCCGCAAGGCGGTAGCGCTCCTCTTCAGTCCGACGAAAGATATCGATCCTGATCTCGCCGCGGCGTTGACCGATCACGTCGGAAAGATCGTCGTCTCACCGGTTGTCGAGCGCGAGCAATTCGTGGCCGTCTTTGCGATGCAGTTCGAGTGCCGAACGGTCGTTCACCGCGTGGCGAGTCGCCACGCCGCCGTGAGTCGGAACGCCGTGCGACGTGCCGGCAGCGGACGAAGCACGTTGCGCTCCGCCGCAAAGCGCGCCGCAACGCGGCCGTTCATGCGCGCGACGATCGATTCGACGAAACGCACGTACGCCGCGCGATCTTCGAACGCGCTCGACCCAGGTAGCATCAACCCTTGGCGCAACGCGACTTTGAGCGACCCGTTGCGCGCTTCGATGCTGCCGTTCTCCTGCGATTCCCCGGGATTGCAGCGAGTCGCGCGCATGCCGTAATGCGTGCAGAGCGATTCGTAACGCTTGGTCAGTTGCTGTGCCTCGCCCTGCGGAAGATTCCGAAACGCAGCGGACAGGCTATCGGTTCGGTGCTCTTCGGGAATGCCGCCGGCGCGCCACAACGCATCTTGTAGGCCCGTGGCAAGAGCGATGAAGCTCTCGCCGCCTTCGACGAGCGAAACGTGTCGCCAGCCGGAATGTGCCAGGGCAAACTGATAGAGCCGGTGCGGAAAGGCGACGCCGCCGATCGTGATGCCCAGATCATCTGCGACCGTGAAGTCGGAGAGGCCTTGGCGGCCGGGCGGATGTTCTTGCGCGAAGAATACCTCACGCTCACCGCCATTTTGAACGCGCCATTGACGAAGCCGCCGCTGCAGCGTTCGCAAGATGCCCGGACCATAATCTGCCCGGTGTCGGCGCTGCAACTCTTCGAGCAGCGTTGCGGCGTTCAGGTGCGGAGCGGCGACGAGCAGCGGCACGAGGTCAGCCGTCCAGGCCTCGCCCAAAGGATCGACGCGGGTGCGCCAGTGCCGAGGCGGGCTCTGCGAAGGCAACCTCGAGGACTTCTGGATCCGGCGAGCACTGCGCTCGCTGATCGCAACTTTCGCCGCCGCTGCCGAACGAGGCATGGAGCGGCGGATGTCCTTGTACTCGAGCACTTGGAAGTCAGTGATCCTTTTGCCGGGCATGGCCCAGAATTTCGGCCTTCGCCGTCGATCTGGGTTCCGCTTCCTACGCCTTCCGGTTCAGGCTTTCCAACTGGCCAAGATAGTTGTCGGGACCTGGCCAGGGTAATTGTCGCCGACCAACCAGCATCGCCACAGCGGCATCGCACTCCTCGCGCCCGCGGACGTTCACTTCGGGCGCGTCGAGGAACGCACGATCGCGCGCCAACGAACCTCGACGTTGCCTACGCCGCTCATCCCGAGCGCTTTGTCCGCGGCAGACCCGAGGCGCCGACCCTTGCGCCCGTAACGTACATCAACCGACCCGGTGACCAGGCCGCGACACATGCCGACGCGGCGTGACAAGACTGGCCCGCTCAACAATCATTCTCTACGTCCGGCCTCATTATCGTTGACAACTATAAACATAGGCGTACGCCTATGCCCTCAGGCTAAGCCGCGTGTCCGGTCGAAATGGGGGCTGCTCCAATACGCAAGAGTCGATGCATCGTGCTCATGGAACAGAGGTAGATGCCGTCATCGATGAGCTGCGCGAAAACCTGCGGCGCTGCGAGATCGGCGAAGCGCTCGCCGTTGATGGCTTCGAGAACCGCGGCGCGCTCAGCTTGGCTCAGCGCATTGGACGGTCGTCGCGGGTTGCGGGCAAGGCGAGATACGGCTGAGACGGATGTGCTCCGTCGCCGCAGCGTCGATCGGCTGACTCCGAGCACGCTACACGTCGCGCGCTCTGACGTCGACGCGCTGATCGCCACGGCAGCATCGATCAGTCGTTCTCGTCGAACTCGGGGCTCTTGTACTCCAGGTTCAAGAGCCCCGCTGCTTTTTTTCGGATGTCCTCAAAGAGCTCGAGTCGAGCGATCTTGCGCTGAAGCTTTCGATTCTCCATCTCCAGCAGGTGATTACGGCGCTGAAGATCGTGCTGTTCTGCGCGCTTCTCGTCGCGACGCGTTTTCGCTTGCGGGTCGAGATCACCGCGGTCGCGTTCGCGACGCCAGGCGTAGAGTTGCGACGAGTAGATCCCCTCGCGGCGCAAGTAGGCGCCCACCGTGCCGACTGCGCATGCATCGGCCTCACGCACGGCTGCCGTCATCACTCAAGACTATCTACTGAGAGGGAAGGGCATCGTTCCTCTCGCGCTCGACGTCTGGGGCGAGTCGCTCTCGGATGCGCTTACGGACCGTGTGCTCTACGCGTTTCGAAAGTGCGGACATCTTGCCGATTCCGAGCATATCAGCGGCGGACTCAACAGCGTTTGGAGACCGTTCGTCAAGAATACGTCGAATTAGCATTGCTTCACTGAGCGGAGATTTCCGGGTTCGAACCCGTCCGGTTCCGTGCGTACATGCCAAAGTTCGTCTTTGTCTTGGAAGGCTTCCACGATCGGGAAGACAGTGCTCGCCCGGATCTTGCCCGGCACGCATAGTTCCCCGAGTTGCTTGTAATAGATTCGTGGCCCGAGTTCCTGAACGTCGAGCGGTGGAACCGTAGTCGCAGCGATTTCGTGGCTGAACCCGAGCCCGATGATTCTCGAATTCGGGTCGTTCGGATTCTCGAGGGGCGATACAGTGAACATAGTGAGGATCGATCTTGCCGCGGGTTTCGCCATGAATGTCTTCAGCACTGCAGTCAATGAGATTCATTGGACCACGAGCAGCACGATGTTCGAATAGCTACCCTCGCTCCGACTACCTATCTTTATTATCTGAACGAGTTGTGGAGCCCCTCTCCGAGGACAATCAACATTCGCATGACCTAGTCTCAAAGACACGGTTTCATCACCTTTTCCCGCCGCGTTGATGGCAAAGTGAGGAAGCACGGAGGCGTTTCGATACCATTTTTATTGAGTTCGACCGTTCGGCGGTTGTGGAGCGCCCGCCGGACGTCTCGTGAAAGAGAAAAAGAAGAAGCCGGTATAGAGACGCTTAGGGTGTAAGCCTTGATTTTTCCGGAGACTAAACCGCGAGGCCTTCTGCCAAACCGATTGGATTGCCGCGAAGAGCGCGCTTAAAGCGAGATTCACAGCAAACAGAAGAGGACTTCACCGCACATACGTGGGGTATTTTGCATGTTTTCTTTCCGACCGTGCGATGCGGTCTACCTGGCCCGCCCTGGCACCGTCGAAAAAGAATTGAAAGCCGTCTGACGTGCTGGAAGTACAACGGCGTCGCAGAAACCGTCTCTGTCGGCTCTCAGCGCCGCTACCAGCACGCACCGAAGGTCGTGCGAAACCCTCAACCCGAAACCGTTCCCACGGGCCCTTCCGAAAGCTCCAAAGAATATACAGGGTCGGATGGGGTGGTTTACGGGGTGAGTCGAATAAACGGTGCAACGCGGCCGGGCTGGGATGAATATTTTATGGAGATCGCGCGGACGGTCGCGACGCGCGCCACCTGCCCGCGCGCGAGCGTCGGGGCCGTACTGGTCCGCGAGCACCGCATCCTCACGACCGGTTACAACGGCGCGCCCCGGCGCGTGGCACACTGCACCGAGGTCGGCTGCGACCTCGTGAACGGGCATTGCCTGCGCTCGACGCACGCGGAAGCGAACGCGATCGTTCAAGGCGCGCTGCACGGCGTGAGTCTCGAACGCGCGACCGGTTACTCGACACACCAGCCGTGCGTCAACTGCGCGAAGCTCATGATCAGCGCCGGCATCGCTCGCGTCGTCTATGCCGCCACGTACGCGGATCCGCTCGCGGTCTCGCTCTTCGGCGAGGCGGGCGTCGCCCTCGTGCCCTTCGGCGGGCTCGAGGGTCTCCGTCACGGAACGGCGCCACGCGGCGTCGAGCCGGTGGAGGTGCCGTGAAGATCGAGTGGTTGTACGTTCTGGCCATCGTCGTCGCGGCGCTGACCTCCGCGTTCGCGACGCCGCGCGTGCGGCGCATGGCGCGCCAGATCGGCGTCCTCGCGGCCGGCGGCGATCGCGACATGCACACGGAGCCGAAGCCCCGGATCGGCGGTATCGCGGTCTACCTCGGCTTCGCTTTCGCGCTGTTCGTCGCGTTCGGCGTCGGCACGGGCACGCGCGCGTATTTCCACCGCGCGCAGGATCTGCACGCCCTGCTCGGCCTGCTCTTCGGCAGCACGCTCATCATGCTCGTCGGCGTTTGGGACGACGTGATGGGCATGCGCCCGCGCGCGAAGTTCCTCGCGCAGATCGTCGTCGCGCTCGTCTCCATGGGCTACGGGTTTGTCATCGACGGCTTCGACATGCCCTTCGATCTCGGCGGCATCACGTATGTGAATCTGCCTTTTTACGTAGCCTATCCCGTGACGCTCGTCTTCTATCTCGGCATGATGAACGCGATCAACTTCCTCGACGGTCTCGACGGCCTGCTCTCGGGCGTGACGGCGATCTCCGGGCTGTTCCTCGCCGCAATCGCGCTCGCGCACGGCCATACGCTCGCGGCGCTCGCCCTCTTCGCCCTCGTCGGCGGGGCGCTCGGCTTCTTGCCATACAACTTCGCCCCGGCGACGATCTTTCTCGGCGATACGGGCTCGCTCTTCATCGGCTATGTCTTCGCGACCGTCTCGATCATTGTTACGGCGAAGATCGCGATCACGGTCTCGCTGCTCGTGCCCCTCGTCGCGCTAGCCCTGCCGGTCGTCGATACGGCGGTCGCGATCTTCCGCCGCGCGCGGGCGGGGAAGGCGATCACGGAGGCGGACCGCGGCCACTTCCATCACATTCTCGTCTTCCGCTTCGGACTCAACGTGAAGCAGGCCGTGCTGCTGATCTATGCGGTCAGTTTCGCCCTCGGTGCCGCCGCCTATGTTTTGTCAGGCGGCTCGCACGTGAAGTTTCCGGGCGCGATCTGAACGCGACGCCCGGCCCGCTCAAGGTCATGACGGTCTTCGGTACGCGGCCCGACACGATCAAGATGGCGCCGGTCGTAAAGGCCCTCGCGGCGGCCGGGCCTGCGATCGAGCCGGTCGTCTGCGTCACGGCGCAGCACCGTCAGATGCTCGACGATCTGTTGAAGCTCTTCGCGATCGTGCCGGACTACGATCTCGACGTGATGCGTCACGATCAGACGATCACGCAGATCACGACGCGCGTGCTCGAAGGCATGGAGCCCGTGCTCGCCGCCGTGCGACCGGACGTCGTGCTCGTCCACGGCGATACATCGACGTCGACGGCCGCCGCCCTCGCGGCGTTCTACGCGAAGATTCCGGTCGGTCACGTCGAGGCTGGCCTGCGCACGACGACGCGCTGGGAGCCGTTTCCCGAGGAGATGAACCGCCGTCTGACGGGCGCGATCGCCTCCTATCACTTCGCGCCGACGGCGCTCGCGCGCGAGCATTTGGTGCGCGAAAACGTCGCGCGGGCCGACATCTTCGTCACGGGCAACACCGTGATCGACGCGTTCCTCGATACCGCGCGCCGCCCGTTCTCGACCGAACCCGCCGAGTGGGCGGATCTCGATGCGGACCGGCCGCTCGTCTTCGTAACGGCGCATCGCCGCGAGAACCACGACCGTATGGCAGAGATCTGCGAGGCGATCGCGCGCATCGTCGAACTTCCGGAACGTCCGCAGGTACTGCTGCCCGTCCATCCGTCACCGCGCGTCGCGCCGGTCGTCCACGCGCGCCTGGACGGCGTCGCGGGCGTGCATCTCGTAGCGCCGATGGGCTACGATGCGACGGTCCGCTCGATCGCGCGTGCGCGCATCGTCGTGACGGACAGTGGCGGCATCCAAGAAGAGGCGCCGTGCCTCGGTAAGCCCGTGCTCGTGATGCGCGACGAGACGGAACGCCCGGAGGGTCTCGAGGCCGGCACGCTGCGCCTGGTCGGGCCGCACGAAGAGGCGATCCTCGCCGCGACGGCCGAGTTGCTGAGCGACGGCGCGGCATACGCGCGCATGGCACGGGCGAACAACCCGTACGGCGACGGGCTCGCGGCCGGTCGTATCGTCGCATGGCTGCAAGCGCGGCTCCGCCATGGCCTCTGGCCGGCCCCGTTCGTCGTACCGCCGAGCTGACCGATTACGCTTCCGGCTGGAAGCGCAGGCAGCGCCGCATCTCCTCTGCGTACGGGAGTGCGACGAAGAGGCCGAACGCGCCGACGATCGCCGCGACGGCTCGGCGGTCGAGTGGCCGGAGTTTGCCACGCAGCCGCCAGCGCGGGCGTTGGCTGCCACGGCCGATCAGCGCGAGGCCTTGCTGCGGGTGCGCGCAGAAGAGGAGCGAGAGCATCGTGAAGGGCAGGATCTCGAGCATGGCATGAACATGCTGTTCGGCCGGGACGATCCGGCGCCGCTGATCCGCATAGCCGATATCCCAGATCGCCATGCCGACGTGTGCGAGGTAGCCGGCGCCGAGCACGGCGAGCGCTCCCGCATCCAGCTCGCAGAGCAATCCCGTGAGGGTCGGGATCGCCGAGAGCGAGATGCCGAGTGCGTGCAAGGCGGATTCGTAGGTACCCGAGGTGCTCTCGATCTTGGAGCGCCGGTGCAGCGCCCAATCGGCCGAACCCGACGCGATCCAGAGCGGCATGACCACGCCGAGCGCATAGCGCCGCGTGAAGACCTCGATATCGCCGAGTCCCGCTCTCACTCCCAGAGCCTACCCGAACCGGCCTCCGACGGCGCGTTCGCGCCGCTTTACGAGGCCCGGGCCGCGACCTCGCGCACGAGCTCCGCAACGTCGAGCGGGGCGTCCTCGGGAACGAGCGTCCGGCAGCGTGGGATTCGGCGCAGCGTCGCGTCGCCGAAGCCGCGCGCCAGCCGCGCGCCGATCGACCGCCGAAAGAAGAGGTCGTCCTCACCCCAGCCGACCGCGACCGGCCTTGCGATCGCGGGAAAGTGCGAGGCGGCCTCGAGCGTGTGGCGATTGTCGACGGCGCCGAGCACCTTCGCGAGGTCTCGCCGCACTTCGCGGTTCGCCGTCGCGCCGAGATACGATCGCATGATCGCCTCGGGAATCGGCCGGTGCGCGAGCGTGAGCGCCAGCAAGCGGCCTCCCAGCTTCGTGCGCATTCCCGGCGCGAGCAGAGCGACCGCCCCGGGCAGGCGCGCGACCGGCGGCAGCACGCTCAGCGGCGCCGGAAAGAACTCCTCGTACGCATCCCCGTTCGTGATCACGAAGCCGCCGAAGCGCTCCGGCCGCCGCGCGAAGGCGATCTGCGCGAGCGCCGTTCCGGTGTCGCTGGAGACGAGGATCGGCTGCCGGAGGTCGAGCCGGTCGGCGAACTCGACGATCGACCGCGCGAGCCCCGGCGGCGTCAGATCGGCCTGCGGCGCCATCGCGAATTCGTGGCCGCCGAGCGGCCAGTCCGGGGCGATGCAGCGGAAGTCGGCGCCGAGCGCCGGCACGACGGCCCGCCAGAGGTCGGCGTTGACCAGCACGCCGTGGACGAAGAGCACCGGCCGTCCGGCGCCGCCCGTATCGCGATAGGCGACCGCGCCCGCCTCGAGGCGCAGGACCCCAGATTCGCCGAGACTTGCGGAGATCGCCATGGCTCCGTGTCTTCGCAAGCGCGCGACGTGCCTCATTTGAAAGGGTTCGCTGTTCCGCAGGCCCAAAATCCGAACGCCGTGTTGCAGGCTGAACTCCGTGCGTATTACGCTCGAAAGCGGCCTTTGGCCGCATGGTCGCTCGGGATCGTCTCCTCGGGTGCCCTCACGCTGTGGTGGATCTCGCCGCTCGGCGCGATCTCGCTTCTGGCCGGCGGCATCTGCGGTTGCCTCAATGCCGTGCTGTCGATGCGCGGCAACGAGCGCCTCGTCGACCACAAAAGCGTCTCGGCCTTCGTCTTCGGTAGTATCCTCCGCATCGTCGTCTTTGCTATCGTACCGGTGGCGTTCGCGGCGCGCGGTCCTTGGTGGACGCTGCCGGCCTACTTCCTCGGCTTCTTCACGCCCCTCGCGCTCTACACCATGATGGTCGCGCGGGTCATCCGAACGGAACATCGTTGAAAGAAGAGATCGGCGCACACTCTACGTGGACCTGGCCGCTCATCGGCCGGGTGCATTCCGATACGCTCGTGACGACGTGGCTCGTGATGATCGTCGTGCTGGCGGGCCTCGCCTTCGTCGCGCGCAGCTACCGAGATCCGAAAATCGGCCGCACGCAGACCGTCTTCGAAGGCGTCGTCGACTACGTCTCCGATATGGTGAACGGATCGCTCGGCCCCGCGGGCGAGCCCTTCGTGCCGTTCTTCATCGCGCTGTTCGTGCTCATCTTCGCGCTCAACCAGTTCGGCTTTCTGCCGCTGAAAGCGCTCGGCTTGCCCTTCGGCGGCTCGCCGACGGCCGACCTCAACACGACCGTCGCCTACGCGCTGATCGTCTTTTTCCTGATCCAGATCGTCGCGGTCCGGAAGAAGGGCCTCGGCGCATACGCGCACATCTTCAAGCCGTGGTTCCTCGCGCCGATCAACTTCCTCGAAGAGATCGTGCGCCCCGTGACGCTCGCGGCGCGGCTGTTCTTCAATATCTTCGTCGGCGAACTGCTCTTCATCATCATCGCCTCGATCGTGACGGCGAAGGTCCAGGTCGGGCCCGTGAACTTGTCGCTGATCGTCGGCGTCCTGCCGTTCTTCATCGAGTTCTTCAACTTCTTCGTGGGCACGGTCCAGGCGTTCGTGTTCACGCTGCTTGGCATCGTCTATCTGTCGCTCGCGACGGCCGACGACCACTAACCGCTCTCGAAAGGCAATCCCGTGACTTCAGAAGCCCTCGTAGCCGCCGCAACGATCATCGCGTTCGGCCTGATCGTCCTCGGCGTCGCGTTCGGTTCGGCCGTCGGCGACGGCATCGTTGCGTCGAAGGCCGTCGAAGCGATCGCCCGTCAGCCGGAGGCGCGGCCGAACATCTTCACGTTCCTCTTCCTCGGCGTCGGCGTGCTCGAAGCGTTTCCGATCATCGCACTCGGCCTCGCGTTCTACCTGTTGCTCGTCGTCGCGAACGTGCCGGCGCTCCTCGCCCACCTCAACCACTAGGAGAGGCGAGCGGTGTTCCTCTCACTGGACGGGACGTTCTGGGTCCAGCTCGTCAGCTTCGGGATCTTTCTCGCGTTGCTGGATGCGCTGTTCCTGAAGCCCGTCGGCGCGGCGATCGTGAAGCGCCGCGCCTACATCGACGGTGTCAAGGGCGACCTCGAACGCTACGAGCGCGAAGCCTCCGGCCTGCGCTCGACGGCGAGCGAGGAGCGCGGGGCCGCGCGGCGTGCCGCGGACGAGCGGATCCTGAAAGCCCGGGCCGACGCCGATGCGAAGGCCGCCGCGATCGCGGCGGACGCTTCGGCGCGTGCGCAATCCGTAACGACCGCCTCCCAGGCCGTCGCCGCGACCGAACTCGCGACGGCGCGCGTCGGCATCGACGACCGCTCGCGGGAACTCGCCGGCACGCTGCTGACACGCGTGCTCGGCACGCCGCCGGCCGCTCCGCCCGAGCGCCGTCCGTGAGCGACCGCTTCTACGAAGGCTGGGCCGTCGGCAGCCAGGTCGTCGCGGCCGTGCTCTTCGCCGTCGCCATGGTCGTGATCTGGAATCGCTATATCGCGCCCGCGGTCGTGAAGGCGCGCGCACGCAAGAACGATCAGATCGCCGAGATGGAGCACCGCCGCGACGAAGCGAAGGCGCAGGTCGACGTCGCGACCGCGGAGCGCGCGACGGCCCAGCACGACGTACGCGAGATCGGCGTGCGCGCCGACCGCGACGCCGCGGGCCTCGCCGAGCGGATCGTCGCCGATGCCGAGGCCGAAGGGCGCCGCCAGATGCGCGCGGCCGAAGGCGAGCTCGAACGCTCGCGCTATGCGGCGCGCGAAGCGCTGCGCGCCGAGATCGTCGCAAAGGCCGTCGCGATCGCCCGCGAGAGCGCGGCGCGGCTCGACGACGCGACCAACCGCGGCCTCGTTTCGGGCGTCATCGACGACGTCACGAAGAAAGACGAGGCGCGCTGATGCAAGGCCTCGAGACCCTCGCGAAGCGCTACGCGACCGCCGTCTATTCGCTCGCGATCGAAGCGGGTCCGAAGGCCGTCACGGACGTCGGCGCGGAGCTGCACGCGATCCACGACGCGATCGAAAGCGACGGCGACGTCACGCGCTTCTTTCTCTCGCCCGTCATCGACGGTGCGGTCAAGGAGCGGCTGCTCGGCGGCGTCTTCGCGGGCAAGGTCGGCGACATCGCGCTGCACGCGCTGCTGCTCCTCCTGCGCAAGCGCCGCGAAGCGCTGCTCGGGCCGCTCGTCCGCGGGTACGACGCGCTCGTCCTCGCCGCGAGCGGCCGCGAGACGCTCGAGATCGTCAGTGCCCGTCCGCTCGCCGCAACCGAAGTCGACGACATCGCAAGGCGGTGGAGCGCGCGGTATGGCAAATCATTCCTCACGACGCAGCGCGTCGATCCCGCGCTGCTCGGCGGCGTGCGCATCACGGTCGGCGACCGGCTGATCGACGGCTCGCTCGCGGGCCGCATCGACGACCTCGCGCGCGACCTCCTCTCCGCAACCGTTTAGTCCCTTACCGATTCGAAAAGGCTTCTGCACGTGATTAACGCCGACGAAATCGCCGGACTCCTCCGGCAACAGATCCAGTCGTTCAAGAGCGACGTCCACGAAGATCAGGTCGGGACCGTGATCGAGGTCGGTTCGAACCTCGCGCGCGTCTACGGTCTCGAAGCGGCGCGCGCCTCGGAGCTCGTCGAGTTCCCGAACGGCATGCAAGGCATCGTCCTCAACCTCGAAGAGGACAACGTCGGCGTCGTCGTCATGGGCTCGGATAGCGCGATCAAAGAGGGCGATCGCGTGAAGCGGACGGGCCGGATCGCCTCCGTGCCCGTCGGCACGGCGCTCCTCGGCCGGGTCGTCAACCCGCTCGGCGAGCCGCTCGACGGCAAGGGCCCGATCGCGACCGACCGTTTCCGCACGATCGAGAACGTCGCGCCGACCGTCATCGAGCGCCAGCCCGTCAAGCAGTCGCTGCCGACCGGCATCCGCGCGATCGACGCGCTGATCCCGATCGGCAAGGGCCAGCGAGAACTGATCATCGGCGACCGTTCGACCGGCAAGACGGCGATCGCGATCGATACGATTCTCAATCAGAAGGGCCGCAACGTCTTCTGCGTCTACGTCGCGATCTCGCAGAAGACCTCGACCGTCGCCGCGCTGGCGCAGCAGCTCGAACAGCGCGGCGCGCTCGAATACACGACGATCGTCACGGTCGGCCCCTCGGAGGCGGCGGCCCTGCGCTGGATCGCGCCGTTCGCCGGCTGCGCGATGGCAGAAGAGCTGATGTACGATGGCAAAGACGTCCTCATCGTGTACGACGATCTCACGAAACACGCGCAGGCCTACCGCGAAGTCTCCCTGTTGCTGCGCCGGCCGCCGGGCCGCGAGGCCTATCCCGGCGACGTCTTCTTCCTGCACTCGCGTCTGCTCGAGCGCGCGGCCAAACTCTCGGACGAGAAGGGTGGCGGCTCGCTCACGGCGCTGCCGATCATCGAGACGCAGGCCGGCGACTTCGCCGCCTACATCCCGACGAACGTCATCTCGATCACGGATGGCCAGATCTACCTGACCCCGCAGCTGTTCTTCCAGGGCATCCGGCCCGCCGTCGACGTCGGCCTCTCGGTCTCTCGCGTCGGCGGGTCCGCGCAGACGAAGGCGATGAAGTCGGTCGCGGGTCAGCTGAAACTCGAACTCGCGCAGTATCGCGATCTCGCGGCGTTCGCGAAGCTCTCGAGCGATCTCGACAAATCGACGCAGAATCAGTTGACGCGCGGCGAGAAACTGACCGAGCTGCTCAAACAGCCGCAGTATCATCCGCAGCCGACGGAAGATCAGGTCGCGATCATCTACGCTGCGACCAAGGGCTTCGTCACGGAGATTCCGACGCCGCGTCTGCAAGAGTGGGCCGCGAGCTTCACGACCTTCGTGCACGAGAAGTACGGCGACGTTCCGAAGACGATCGCGGAGTCCGGCGCCCTGTCCAAAGAGACGGCCGGGCAGCTCGAAACCGCCCTGACCGAATTCAACAAGTCATTTTGATGGGACGCTAGGGTGCCGAGCGTCAAGGATCTGCGTGACCGCATCCGGTCACTCAAGAACACGCAACAGATCACGAAAGCGATGAAGCAGGTCGCCGCAGCGAAGATCCGCCGTGCCGAGGCCGCACGCGGTCAAGCGCGGCCGTACGCCGACACGCTGACGGCGATGCTGCGCGATCTGATCGCGAGCGCCGGCACGGTCGACCATCCGTTCATGAAGCCGGGTCGCTCGGGCGCGCCGGCCGGCGTGATCTTGATGACGGCCGACAAGGGCCTCGCGGGGGCGTTCAACGCGAACGTCCTGCGTCAGGGCGATCTCTACCGCGCCGAGCACGGCGATGCGATCTTCTACACGGTCGGCATCAAGGCGCGCAATCACGTGCGGCGGATCGCCGGCGACGGAGCGACCCCCGTGACGTGGGGCCTCTCGGCGCAGTCGAAACTCGATACGGCGCGGGAAGTCGCGGCCCGCGTCACGGACGACTTTACGGCGGGCACGATCTCCGAGATCGTCCTCGTCAGCTCGCGCTTCGTCTCGATGCTCTCGCAGAAGCCGGAGACGCGTTCGCTCGTGCCCGTCACGGCGGAAGCGACGGCGAAAAGCGCGGGCGAAGCCGAGAAGCCCGCCGGCCCGCGCTCGACCGTCGAGTTCTCGCCGTCCGCGGAGGCCGTGCTCTCGCGGCTCTTGCCGAAGTATCTCGAGTTCTCGATATTTTCAGCGATGCTCGAGACCGACGCCGCCTTTTTTGCCGCACAACTTGTTGCCATGAACAACGCGAGTGAGAACGCGGGCAAGTTGATCGACGAACTCACGATCTCGATGAACAATGCTCGCCAGGCCTCGATCACGACCGAACTGCTCGAGATCGTCAGCGGCGCCGAAGCCCTCACGTCCTGAGCCGCTCTTCGCACCGCACCGTCCCAACCGCGCACCGTCCGAGAAAGAAGCCATACCGATGTCCGTCATGAACAGCGACCCCGCTCCCTCCACGGCCGGTGCGACCGGCAAGGTCGTGCAGGTGCTCGGCAACGTCGTCGACGTCGAGTTCACGGCCGAGACGCTGCCGAACATGAACTTCGCGCTCACGCTGCGCGTCAACGAAGACACGGACGACGCCTCGGGGACGAAGGTCGAGAGCAATCTCGGCGGCACGGCGATGCGCGCGCGCGACCTCGTGCTCGAAGTGCAGGACGAACTCGGCAACAACCGCGTGCGTTGCCTCGCGATGGGCTCGACCGATGGCCTCGTGCGCGGCGCGAAGGTGACAAATACCGGTGAACCGATCAAGGTTCCGGTCGGCGAAGGCACGCTCGGTCGGATCTTCAACGTGCTCGGTCAGGCGATCGACTCGGACGAAAAGGTCGAGGCGAAGGCCTACTGGCCGATCCACCGCGACGCGCCGTCGTTCGAGAGTCAGGATCCGACGCCGAAGATCTTCGAAACGGGCATCAAAGTCATCGACCTGATGGCGCCGTACACGCGCGGCGGCAAGGTCGGTCTCTTCGGCGGCGCCGGCGTCGGCAAGACCGTCCTGATCCAAGAGCTGATCCGGAACATCGCGGCGGTCCACAAGGGCTTCTCCGTCTTCACCGGCGTCGGCGAGCGCACGCGCGAAGGCAACGATCTGTGGCTCGAGATGAAAGAGTCGGGCGTGCTCGCGCAGACGACGCTCGTCTTCGGTCAGATGGACGAGCCGCCGGGCGTGCGCTTCCGCATCGCGCAGACGGGCGTCACGATGGCGGAGTACTTCCGCGACGAAGCCGGCGCCGACGTGCTACTCTTCATGGATAACATCTTCCGGTATCTGCAGGCGGGTTCGGAGGTCTCGGCGCTGATGGGCCGGATGCCGTCGGCCGTCGGCTACCAGCCGACGCTCGCGACCGACCTCGGGCGGCTCGAAGAGCGGATCACCTCGACGCACAAGGGGTCGATCACCTCGGTCCAGGCCGTCTACGTGCCGGCGGACGACTACACCGACCCCGCCGTTGCAACGACGTTCGGTCACCTCGATGCGACGACCGCGCTCTCGCGGCCGATCTCGGAGCTCGGCATCTATCCCGCGGTCGACCCGCTCGCATCGAGCTCGCGCATCCTCGATCCGCAGATCATCGGTGAAGAGCACAACGCGGTCGCGCGCGGCGTGCAGGAGACGCTGCAGCGCTACAAGGATTTGCAGGACATCATCGCGATCCTCGGCGTCGAAGAGCTCTCCGAAGATGACAAGATCATCGTCGGCCGCGCGCGCCGGATGCAGCGTCTCTTCTCACAGCCGTTCTTCGTCGCGGAGCAGTTCACGGGGCGCGAAGGCAAGTACGTCAAGCTCGCCGACACGATCGCCGCCTTCAAAGAAGTGCTCGACGGCAAGGTCGATCATCTTCCGGAAGGCGCGTTCTTCTACGCCGGCGGGATCGAAGACGTCAAGGCCGAGGCCGAGAAACTCGGCGTGAAGGTCTAGCTATAAATAGCGATTCCGGACGGAGGCGCCTGCGTCTCGGTCCGGCTCGTGCGAGTCGTTAGGCGCGCGACGTCGCGCACGTAGCGGATGATCCGGTCGAGCGTGACGTTCATCGGGCGAGGCTTCGAGGCGCCACCCGTTCCGGCCCGGTCTTGCGGTCGGGAGCGCTCGTCGTGATAGAATCACGTGCGAAGATGTTGCAAGAGATCGTGCTGCCCCTCACGTCTCCGGAGACCGAATGGATTCGCGGACGCGCGGTTCAGAAGGTGAGCCCCACGTTCGATCACGGCCGGGTGCAGGCCGTCCTCGCGGCCGCGCTGCTCGCGTGGTCGCCGGAGCACGGCGTCGTCGCGACCGAGTGGCGGTTTCGCATACGGCCGCCGGGTGAGATCCGGCGGCCGCTCGTGCCCGATCTCGCCTTCGTCGCCTTCGACCGGCTGGACGGGCTCTCGCACGCGGAGTTGCAATCCCCCGCGTTCGCGCCTTCCGTCGCCTTCGAGGTGCTCTCGCCGGGCGATGTGGCGGCCGACGTCGCGAGCAAGATCGACACGTATCTGCGCGGCGGCTCGGAGCTCGTCGTCGTCATCGACGCCACGCAGCGGCGGATGCGCCTGCATGCGGGCGGCACGACGACGGAGCTGCGCGGCCCCGCGGTGCTGGAGCACCCCGCGCTGCCGGGTCTGAAACTGCCGATCGCGCCGCTCTTCGCAGCCGCCCTCGACGTACCGTTGCACCCCGCGGCTCGCGGCGCGCCGGAACTCTGATCCGACGGTCGAACGACGGATCTCGGGCGCGCGTCGCGCGTCCGCAAACAACCGCTGAGGAGTCGCTTCGTGCCTGGCAAGACCGTCCCGTTCAAACTGATCACGCCGACCCAGGTCGCATTCGAAGGCGATGCCGAGCTCGTGATCGCCGTCGGCACGGAAGGCGAAGAAGGCATCTTGCCGTCGCACGCGCCGTTCCTCACGGCGCTGCGGCCCGGCGTCCTGCGGGCGAACGTCGTCGACGGCGGCGCGCCCAGAAGGCTCGAATTTGCTACGAGCGAGGGCTTCCTCCAGGCGCTTCCGGACGGCGTGACGGTGCTGGCCGATAGCGCCCTCTCGCGCGAGGCGATCGATGCCGCGAAGGCGCGCGAGGAGCTGGACGCCGCGACCGATCGGCAAAAACAGACCACACCACAAACGGCCGAGTACGCTCGCGAGCAGAGTGCGATCGACTTTGCGAACGCGCGCCTGACGCTCGCCGGGAGCTAGCGCGACCCCCGCGCCGGTCGTCTTCCGCGGACGGCCTCCCGCCCTACGGCTGCTGCCGCGCATGGAGAAACGGCTGCGGCTCGGCCACGGCTCGATCTTCTCGAACGAGATCGACGTCGCGAAGACGCCGCTCTCCGGTTTCGAGCCCGGCGCGATCGCCCTAGTCTCCGATGCCGGCGGAAAGCCGGTCGGACTCGCGTACGTCAATCCGAACGCGCTGATCTGCGCGCGGCTGCTCACGCGCGACGTGCACGCGAGCATCGACGTCTCTTGGTTCGTCCGCATGCTGCGGCGCGCGGTCGCGATGCGCGACCGCATCTACGAGGCGCCGTTCTACCGGGCCGTCTACGGCGACGCCGACGGCTTACCGGGCATCATCGTCGACCGATTCGGTGACGTCCTCGTCGTGCAGCTCAACACGGCGGGCGCAGAGGCTCTCGAAACGTCGATCGTGCCGGCGCTGCACGAGGTCTTCGCGCCGGCCGCGATCCGCGTGACGAGCGCGCACTCGATGCGCGAGGTCGAGGGCTTGAAGCTCGTCGATCGCATCCACGGCGAGCTCCCGGCGCACGTCGTCATCCCGGAAGGCGGCGCCGAGTTTCTCGCGCCGCTCGAGGGCGGCCAGAAAACGGGGTGGTTCTACGATCAGCGCGAGAACCGGCTCGCGGCGGCGCGCTTCGCGAGCGGCGCGCGCGTGCTCGATACGTTCGCGTACGTCGGTGCCTGGAGCATCCACGCGGCGCGCGCGGGCGCGCGTGAAGTCGTGACGGTCGACCGCTCGGAGTTCGCACTCGACGTCGCGCGGCGGAACGCCGAGCGCAGCGGCGTCGCGATCGAGACGATCGCGGGCGACGCGCTCGAGACCATGCAGCGGCTCGCGGGCGACGGCCGCCGGTTCGATCTCGCGATCGTCGACCCGCCGGCGCTGATCAAACGTCGCAAAGATCGAGAAGGCGGCATCGCGCTCTACGAACGCATCAACGTGGCCGCCCTCGAACTGCTCGCACCGGACGCGCTGCTCGTCTCGTGTTCGTGCTCGTTCCACATGGAGGAAGAGTCGCTGCGCCGCGCGCTCCTCGGCGCGGCGAAGAAGACCGGTCGCCGCATCCAATTGATCGCGCGTTACGGCCAAGGCTTCGATCATCCCGTCCACCCCGCGATGCCCGAGACGAACTACCTCAAAGGCTACCTCGCTCGCGTCACCTAGCGGGTCTCCGAGGCTCGTGCCGCCCTAGCGGATTATTGGCAGAGGATCGAGAGCGTCCCGCGGTCGTCGCGACAAGGCGTCGCGGCGACGCCGTACGATTGCCGGCCGATCTGCGCCGTGCCGGCGTACGACGGCCGCACGTCCGTGCCGGCGAGCGTGCCGTCGACCGAAAACGACCGCGAGCCGAGCCCGATCTCGAAGAACGTGTGCGTGCCGTGCGTCGCGCCGCTCAGCGGGATCGCCGAGCGATCGGACTCCGGCAGGTAGTACCCCGTAACCAGGCCGTCCGCCGCGACGTGGAGTTGCAATTCACCGAGGATCGGCGCGGATTCGAACGGCAGTTCGAACCGCGGCGTGAACGTGACGCCGAGATCGACTTCACGTGCCTGCGGCGTCGCCGGTGCCGAGGCGTCGCCCGTGACGGCGCTCGCCGGCGTGCCGGCGAGCGCGACCGCCGCCGCGACGAACGCCGCCGCCCGCACGGCGCGCGCGAAGCTCACGGCCGCTGCGCCTGCGGCGGGGGCGCGGCCGGGCCGTCCTGCGGTGAGGCGACGAAGTCGACTTCGCGGCCGCCGATGAAGCCGCTGCCGACGATCTTGCCATGATCGACCGTGCCGTTCAAGTCGACGTCGTTCCCGGCATCGGTCCGGAGGTTGACGCGCGAACCATCGCGCGACCCCTGGATCGAGACGTCGCGCGCGCCCTCGTTCGGATAGTAGAAGCCGTTGATGATGCCGCGCGCGCCCGTCTGCAATTCGAGCCGGCCGACGACGGCCCCGGCCGAGCGCGGGTGAATGCCGCCGTCCGTGAACTCGATCCGGTACGCACGGTAGCCGGCGGGTGAGGTGAGCGCGGAGGCGGCGAGCGGGCCCGCCGTCAGCGCGGTCGCGAGAATCGTCGCGAGGAGGCGTGTGGATGCGTGTGACATGCGTTCCATATAACCGTCTGCGGACTGTGGCCGTGGCATGCGGTAGCGATCGGGCATGAAGAGCGCATGAGTTGGAAGATCGGTGCCGTCGGGCACTTCGGCCTTGCGGTACGAGATCCGAAGGCGAGCGCCCGCTGGTGGGTCGAGAGACTCGGCATGCGCGAGGCCTTCGAGTACGACGAGGGCGTCGCGATCGAAAGCGACGCCGTGACGATCGCCCTCCACCGCGGGACGCCGTCGCCGGAGACGCTCGGCCATCTCTCGTTCCACCTCGACTCGCTCGCCGACCTGGAGCAGGCCCTCGCCGATCTCCGGGCGCGCGGCGTCGACGTCGAGGATCCGGGCGACGAGATCGGTCCCGAGGCGCCGGGCTCGCCGCATCTGGCCCTCTGGTTCCACGATCCGGACGGGTACCGGTGGGAGCTCTCGGTGCAGGACGCCGCACGCGCCTAGCCCCGTCCGCTTCGTATGGTCCAGCGGAGTCGGTCTCCGCTGCGCGAAGGTGAGGGCGTCATCATGAACGTGCTCGATCGCCTCGATACGTCGCTCCTCGTCCGGGGCGGCCACGTCCTCTCCGGCACCGTCGAGACGCATGGCGCGAAGAACGCGGCGCTGCCGATCATGGCCGCGGCCCTGCTCGCGTCGTCGCCCGTCACGCTCCACCGGGTACCGCGCATCACGGACGTCTCGGTCATGTGGTCGCTGCTCGAAGTGCTCGGCGCGCGCCTGCGGAGCGAAGGCCCCGGCACGATCACGATCGATCCCGCGAACGTCGGCACGTGGCGCGCGCCGTACACGCTCGTGCGCAAGCTGGCCGCGTCGTTCGACGTCGTCGGACCGCTACTCGGCCGCTTCGGCCGTGCGGAGGTACCGCTGCCGGGCGGCTGCAGTCTCGGCACCCGCGCGACCGACATGCACGAAGCGGCCTTTCGCGCGCTCGGCGCCGACGTCTCGACCGCTCGAGGCTATCTGATCGCGAGCTCGCGTGGCCCGCGGCTCGTCGGCGGGAGGGTCGATTTCCGCTTTCCGAGCGTCGGGGCCACGAAGAACGGCATGCTCGCCTCGGTCCTCGCCGAGGGCACGACGACGCTCGGTAACGTCGCGATGGAGCCCGAGGTCGTCGACCTCGCCGACTTCCTGATCGCGATGGGCGCGCGCATCTCCGGCCATGGCACCGACACGATCGTGATCGAAGGCGTCCGCGAGCTGCATGGCGTCGAGTACGAAGTCATCCCCGACCGGATCGTCACGGGGACGCTCCTGCTCGCGGGCGCCGCGACCCGCGGCGATGTCGCGGTCACGCGCTGCCGTCCGGACCACCTCGTCGCGCTGATGGAGAAGCTCGGCGAGTGCGGCGCTCGCGTGACGTCGGGTCGCGACTGGATCCGCGTCGACGCCGCGCGCGTCACCGGCGGCACCTCGATCCTCACGGCGCCGCACCCCGGATTCCCGACCGACCTCCAGCCGCCGATGCTCGCCTTTCTCTGCACGGCTCCGGGCACGAGCGTCGTCGAGGAGACGGTCTTCAACGCCCGTTTCCTGTACGTGAACGAGCTCGCACGCATGGGCGCGAACGTGACGATCGAGAAGGACGTCGCGCTGATCAAGGGCGGCGCGCCGCTCTCCGGTGCGCCCGTCAAGGCGCCCGATATCCGCGCCGGCGCGGCGCTCGTCGTCGCGGGACTCGCGGCGCCCGGCGAGACGAACATCATCGGCCTGGAATATATCGACCGCGGCTACGAACGTCTTGAAGAGATGTTGTCATCGCTCGGCGGCCAGGTACTCCGCGACAGCGGCATCGCCCCGGTCGTCGAGCCGCACGGCGCCTTCGAGACGGTCGCCTATCCGAAAGTTTCGTAGCGTGCGGCCCGCACCGCGCGATCGCCGCGCGCACTAGAGGCAATCGACAGGTAACCTCTCCCGGAGAGCGCATCTCCGATAGGTTGCGGCCACGCTACGCCGCGCGCTCGTATCACGGGAGTAGTCGGACACTGGACATCGGAATCGACCTCGGGACGGCGAACGTCCTCGTCTACGTCAAGGGCAAAGGCATCGTGCTCCGCGAGCCCTCGGTCGTCGCAAAAGACGTCCGCACGAACCGCACGCTCGCGGTCGGCGAAGAGGCGCGTCAGATGCTCGGACGCACGCCGAGCAACATCCAGGCGATCCGTCCGCTGCGTGACGGCGTGATCGCGGACTTCGAAGTGACGGAAGCGATGCTCAGTTACTTCATCAAAAAAGTGACGCGCAACCGCTCGATGTTCGACAGCATCTTCCGCCCGAAGCCCGCCGTGACGATCTGCGTTCCGGCCGAGATCACGAGCGTCGAAGAGCGCGCGGTCCGCGACGCAGCGAAACTCGCAGGCGCCCGCAGCGTCGACATCATCGAGGAGCCGATGGCAGCCGCCATCGGTGCCGGTCTGCCGATCGACGGGCCGTCGGGCAACATGGTCGTCGACATCGGCGGCGGTACGAGCGACGTCGCGGTGATCTCGCTCGGCGGGATCGTCGTCTCGCAGTCGCTGCGCGTCGCCGGCAACAAGCTCGACGAGGCGATCATCCGCCACATCCGCCGGGTCTACAACCTGATGATCGGCGAACGCACGGCGGAGGAGATCAAGATCACGATCGGCTCCGCCTACCGGCTCGACGACGAACTCGTGATGGAGATCCGCGGCCGCGACCTCATCAACGGTCTCCCGAAGACGGTGAAGATCACGAGCGAGGAAGTGCGCGAGGCGCTGCAGGAGCCCGTGCAATCGATCGTCGAGGCGGTCAAGACCGTGCTCGAAAAGACGCCGCCCGAGCTCGCCGCCGACATCATCGATCGCGGCATCATCCTCACTGGCGGGGGCGCGCTGCTGCGCGGTCTCGATGTCTTGCTCGGCGAAGTGACGGGTATTCCCGTCATCGTGGCCGAGGATCCGATGTCGTGCGTCGCCGTCGGGACGGGGCTGCGGGTCCGGATCTAACACACTCGTCGCCGGTCGTGCGCCTGAAGGGGAATGGACGCATGGAACGCATCGACGCGAGAAGAGAGAGCCCGGGGCGCATCGCCGAGCACGTCGCGGCCGTCATCTTCGGCGGCGGCACGGTCATCTTTCCGACCGATACGGTCTACGGCATCGGTTGCGATCCGGTGGACCGCGCCGCCGTCGAGCGGATCTACGCGCTCAAAGGCCGCCCGCGGGCGAAGCCGCTCGTCCTGCACCTCGGGAGCGTGACGGAAGCGCTCGAATACGCGCCGGAGAACGAGCTCGCCCATCTCTACGCCGGGGCGATGTTGCCGGGACCGCTGACGCTCGTCGTCGCGCGGCCCGCGCACGTCCCATCCGCGGTCACGGCGGGGCTACCATCCGTCGGGCTCCGCGTTCCCGCCCACGCCCTGTCGCTCGTCATCTTCGAACGCTGTGGACCCCTCGCCGCCACCAGCGCCAATCGCAGCGGCGCGGAGCCGTATATCGGTACGGGCGAGCTCGCCGGGCTCGGCGAAGCCGATCTTCTGGTCGACGCCGGGCCGACGCCGCTCGGTGCCGAATCCTCCGTCCTCGACGTCACGGGACGCGAGCCGCGTCTGCTTCGTGAAGGAGTCCTCAGCGCCGCCATGATCGATTCGATCTTCCGCCACTCGACGGCCCACGCACGGTGAGGCGCCGGCTCGGACGCCGCGGCGCGGCCACCCTCGTCGCCGCGTCGCTCGCCTGGTTCGGAGCGGCGCCCGCCTCCGCGCCGATGCACGACATCGGCAGCTTCTCCGGGTTCGATCACATTCGGACGAGCGGCGGCATCGATTACAACCTCACGACCGGCACGTTCACGATTCCGCAGCGCTTCGATGCGTCGCGCAACGGCACGGACATCAGCGCCGACCGCGCCGACGGTAACTCGAAGCAGCGCATGCTGCACGCCTCGGGCGGTGTCGTCGTGCATCAGAATACCGGCGTCTCCGGTCACGGCGCGCAGGCCGACCCGTACACGCAGAAGCCCTCGACGCTCACCTGCGACAAGCTCGACATCGACGGCGGCCGCAAGCTGTACACCGCGACCGGCAACGTCCACTTCGCCCAGAGCGGCGGCCGCCAGGCGAGTTCGGATGCCGCGACGCTCAACGACGTGACGAACCAGTTGCACATGGAAGGCCACGTCCACATCAAGGACGGCGAACAGACCCTCGACGGCGATATCGTCGACTACAATACCGTCACGGGACAAGTCCATGCCTCCGGCGCGCCGCTGCTCACGACGGTGCCGCTCGACACGCCGGGCCCGATCGCACCCGCGGCGAGCCGTCCGAAGAGTAAGAAGCACCGCTAGGTGAACCGGCCCGGCTCCGGCGCCGGCCTCTTCGAGTCCGCGGCGCCGGCGCCGCTCGCGGCGCGGATGCGGCCGCGGTCGCTGGATGAGTTCGTCGGCCAAGATCACATCGTCGGCCCCGGCAAGGCGCTACGCCGCGCGATCGAGTCGGACGCGCTGCCCTCGATGATCCTCTGGGGGCCGCCCGGCACGGGCAAGACGACGCTCGCGGAGATCGTCGCCCACTCGACCGGCGCCACGTTCGTCGCGCTCTCGGCCGTCAGCGCCGGCGTCGCCGATCTGCGCGAAGTGGTCAAAGCGGCGCAGCGCGCGCGCACGCTCGGCAAGCGCACGGTGCTCTTCATCGACGAGATCCACCGCTTCAACAAGGGTCAGCAGGACGCGGTCTTGCCATACGTCGAGGATGGCACGATCGTGCTGATCGGCGCGACGACGGAGAACCCGTCCTTCGAAGTGAACGGCGCGCTGCTCTCGCGCTCGCGCGTGTACGTGCTGCGGGCGCTCTCGGACGACGACGTCGCCCTGCTCGTCGACCGCGCGCTCGCCGACTCCGAGCGCGGCCTCGGCCGCGCCTCCGTCGCCCTCGACGACGACGCGCGCACGGCGCTCGCGGGTCTCGCGGGCGGCGATGCTCGCGTCGCGCTCACGACGCTCGAGTTCGCGGCCTCGGCGGCCGTGGCGAGCGCGGAGGGGACGAAGCGGATCACGCGCGACCTCGTCGCGGATGCGATGCAGCGCCGCGCCGTCGCCTATGACAAGAAAGGCGAGAACCACTACGACGTCATCAGTGCCTTCATCAAGTCGATTCGCGGCAGCGATCCGGATGCCGCGACGTACTGGCTCGCGCGCATGCTCGACGCGGGCGAAGACGCGCTCTTCATCGCGCGCCGGCTCGTCATCCTCGCCTCCGAGGACGTCGGCCTCGCGGATTCGCGCGGCTTGCAGGTTGCAATCGCGGCGCAACAGGCGACGCACTTCGTCGGCATGCCGGAGGCCTTCTATGCGCTCGCGCACGCGACGCTCTTCCTCGCGCTCGCACCGAAGAGCAATAGCGTCGGCCGCGCCTACGGCGCCGCGTTGAAGGACGTCCAGGAGACGCGGAACGACCCCGTGCCCCTGCATCTGCGGAACGCGCCGACGCAACTGATGCGCGATCTCGGCTACAAGCGCGGGTACGTCTCTTCGCACGACGACTATGCGGCGGCCCAGTCGTTTCTGCCGGAGAACGTCGCAGGCCATACGTATTACGAGCCGGGGACGCAGGGCGCGGAGGCCCGCCGGCCCGTGCGCGAACCGAAACGGCCGGAGACGGATTGAGCTGCACGTGAACCGCGAGCGGATCTACGCCGACCACGCCGCGACGACCACGGTGCGCGAGGAAGTCGCGCGCGACATGCTCGCCGTGATGACGGACGACGGCTACAACCCGAGCTCGCTCCACGCGGAGGGCCGGCGCTCGCGCGCCCGGCTCGACGACGCGCGCGAGCGGGTCGCGCGCGTGCTCGGCGCATCGCCGCGCGAGATCGTCTTCACGGGCGGCGGCTCGGAGTCCGATAACCTGGCGATTCGCGGCGCGACGCTCGCTGCGGCGCGCGCGCGGGGCATCGCCCGGCCGCATGTCGTCACGGTCGCGACCGAGCATCACGCGGTGCTCCACGCCGTCGAGGCGCTTGCGGAGGACGGCGTCGATGCGACGATCCTGCCCCCTGGCGCGGAGGGCCTCGTCGATCTCGCCGCTTTCGAAGCCGCCCTCGAGCCGGGCCGGACGGTGCTCGCCTCCGTCATGCTCGCGAACAACGAGACCGGCACCGTGCAGCCGGTCGCGGCACTGGCCGCAGCCGCTCGCCGCTGCGGGGTGCTCTTCCACTGCGACGCCGTGCAGGCGCCCGGCCGGCTTCCGATCGACGTCCGCCGGCTCGGCGCGGATCTCGTCGCGATCTCCGCGCACAAGTTCTACGGTCCGAAGGGCGCGGGGGCGCTCTACGTGCGCGCGGACGTCGCGCTCGCGCCGCAGATCCACGGCGGCGGTCAAGAGGCCGGCCGCCGCGCCGGGACGGAGAACACGGCCGGCATCGCCGGTCTCGCGCACGCCCTGGAACTCGCGGAGGCGGAACGTCCGGCGGAGGCGGTCCGGCTCGCCGCCCTCCGCGACGGCTTCGAGGCGGCCGTGCTCGCGCTCGTCGACGACGTTCGCGTCACGGGCGCCGGCGCCGAGCGGCTGCCGAATCTTTCGAGCCTCGCGCTCCGCGGCGCGGAGGCCGGTCTCGTCCTCGCGCGCCTCGACCTCGGCGGGGCCGCCGTCTCGGCGGGCAGTGCGTGTGCCGCGGGCGCGATCGCGCCGAGTCACGTCCTCGAAGCACTCGGCCTGCCGCCGTGGGCGCTCCGTTCGACGATCCGTTTCAGCTTCGGTCGCTCGAACGGCGAGCAGGAGGTCGCGGACCTCGCCCGGATGCTAGCGAACATCGTCATGTCGCTCCGTGAAGCGGCGCCGCTTAGTGGGCATACGCCTGAACGGTTTTGAGCCGCTCGGCTCGGAGGAGTGGTCAGCTTGACTTTAGATGTTGCCGCGCTGATTCGCGAGATTCTCGTCGGCGTCGGCGTGTTGCTCGTCGGACTCGGCATCTTCATTCTCTGCACGAAGATCGGCGCGGTGCTCACTCGGCTGCTCGGAACACTCGACGTCATCGACCGCGAAGTCGTCGCCCTCTCGGCCCCGGTTACGACGACGCTCGCGCACATCGGCGGCATCGCCGGCACGGCCGACACGACGATCGCACGCCTCGGCACGGCCGTCGGGCGGCTGGAAGATATTGCCACCAGTGCCAGTTCCACGGCAAACCTGATCGGGACGACGGTCGCGGGTGTCGCCTCCGGCCTGCGCAAGCCGCCGAGGCCCGGAGCCGGCGGCCTCGTATGAGCCGGCCGGACGGCGGCGCGATTGCGGGCATGTTGACGGGCGCGCTCCTCGGCGTCGCGGTCGCGATGTCCGTCGCTCCACCTCGGCCGGACCCGGCGGGCGAACTCCTCACCCGCGGCCGAGCGATCCTCGATGCCGCCGCCGCGGGTCTCCCCCTTTCCTCAACTCCCGGAGTCTAGGAGGCTACCGTTGGACATCAAAGTGCACGTTCATGAGTCGGATGACGCGTACGTCGTCGAGCTCGGCGGCGAGATCGACGTCTATACGTCTCCGAAGGTCAAGGACGCGATCACCGAGCTGATCGACCAAGGCCACTATCATCTCGTCATCAATCTCGAGAAGGTCCGTTACATCGATTCGACGGGCCTCGGCGTACTCATCGGCGGCCTCAAGCGCGTCCGCGAACACGGCGGCTCGGTCAACCTCGTATGTACGAATCCGCAGATCCGCAAGATCTTCGACATCACCGGTCTCGTCAAAATTTTCGGTATCTACGACGACGAGCAAGGTGCGAAGAAAGCGCTGGCCTGAGGCGTGAATGCTCCGTCGATGACCGACGAGATGCACGGCACGGTCGACCTCCGCATCCCGAGCAATCCGAAGTGGGTCGCGGTCGCGCGGCTCGCCGTGGTGGCGATCGCGAACCGGCTGCCGTTCTCCGTCGAAGAACTCGAAGATCTCAAACTCGCGATCGCCGAGGCGTGCACGAACGTCATCCAGCACGCCGCCGACTCCGAGACGATCGACATCACGGTCGAATCCTCGGCTGACAAGATCGTCATGCGCGTTCGGGACAGCGGCTTCACGCCGAGCCCGGCCGCAAGCGAGGAAGAGCCGCCGACCACGCCGGCCGGGGACACGCTCGGCATCTTTCTGATCCAAGCGCTCATGGACGACGTCACCTACGTCGTCGATCCGCATGCGGGCAGCGAGCTCGTGATGACGAAACGGGTCGGTTCATAAGCACGATGGACCGTTCGTCCCATCACGAGGACGAGCGTTGGGACCGGACGCGCACCCGCGCGGCGTTCGCATCGCTCGCTCGAGCCCGCCTCGACGAAAGCCCGGCCGCCGAACCTCTGCGCGACGACCTCGTCGTCGCCCATCTCAATCTCGTGCGCTATCTCGCCGTCAAATTTGCCAATCGCGGCGAAGCGCTCGACGACCTCATCCAAGTCGGTACCGTCGGCCTCATCAAGGCGATCGACCGCTTCGATCTCGAGCGCGGTGTCGAATTCACCACGTACGCGACGCCGACGATCGTTGGTGAGATCAAGCGGTATTTCCGTGACAAAGGCTGGGCCGTCAAGGTCCCGCGCCGGTTGCAGGAGCTCAATCTCGCGGTCAACCGCGCGATCGAGAAGATGACGATCGAGCTCGGTCATTCGCCGACGGTCGCCGAACTCGCCGGGCGCCTCCACGCGTCGCAAGAAGAGATCCTCGAAGCGCAGGAGCTCGGTCAGGCGTACAATCTGTTGTCACTCGATACGGAGGTGTCGGGAGAGGGTGACAAGAACGCGCAAACGCTCGCCGACTACATCGGCAAGGACGACCTCGAGCTCGCGCACCTCGTCGACCGCACGAACCTCGAACGCGCCTTCGACGTGCTCACCGGACGCGAGCGCATCATCCTCTTCCTGCGTTTCTACGAATCGATCTCGCAGACCGAGATCGCGAAGCGCCTGAACGTCTCCCAGATGCACGTCTCGCGTCTGCAGCAGAAGGCCCTCGAGAAGCTGAAGATCGTCCTCCAGGAGCGCTGACCACCGATGCCTCGCCCCGACCCGGTGCCGAACGACGTCGCGAGGCTTCGAGAGGCGAAAAACGGAAGGGCTCACGTCGCTCATGGCCATCACCTCGCACGCGCTCCGGCAATCCTTCATCGACTTCTTCGTCTCACGCGGGCATCGTCACGTGCCGTCGGCGAGTCTCGTGCCGGACGCGATGGCGACGACGCTCTTCACGATTGCCGGCATGGAGCCGTTCGTGCCGGTCTTTCTCGGCGAGGTCGCGCCGCCGGCGCCGCGCGCCGTCTCCGTGCAACGCTGCCTGCGCGTCGCGGGCGCGAAGAGCGACATCGAGAACGTCGGCCGGACGGGCCGCCACGGGACGTTTCTCGAGATGCTCGGCAACTTCAGTTTCGGCGACTACTACAAGCGTGAAGCGATCCTCTTCGCCTGGGAGTACCTCACCCGGGAGCTGAGGCTCGACGCGGAGCGGCTCTCCGTCACCGTGCATACGGACGACGACGACGCGCAGGCGCTCTGGGAACGCGAGATCGGCCTTGCGCCGTCGCGGATCTCGCGCTTCGGTGATGACAATTTCTGGACGATGGGAGCGACCGGACCCTGCGGTCCGTGTAGTGAGATCTTCTACGACACGGGTGCGGCCTACGCAGCGGACGCCGGAGACACGGGCCCCAATCTCGGCAACCGGTACGTCGAGATCTGGAACCTCGTGTTCCAGCAGTACGACCGGGGCGCGGACGGCGTGTTGCGCGATCTGCCCGCAAAGAACATCGACACGGGCGCGGGTCTCGAGCGCATCCTCGCCGTCGCGAACGGCAAGGCCTCGATGTATGAGACCGACCTGTTCGAAGAGGTCGTCGCGGCGCAACCGGCGGTCGGTGCGACGTCCCTCGTGCCGGCAGAGCAGCTCGTGCGGCGTCGCATCATCGCGGATCACGCGCGCGCCGTAACGTTCCTGATCGCGGACGGCGTCTACCCGGGCAACAGCGATCGCGGCTACGTCCTGCGCTTTCTCGCGCGACGCGCGATCCGGAACGGCCGCCTCCTCGGCTATCCGGCCGGATTTCTCACGGCGCTCGTCCCGGCCGTGACGGCTTCGCTCGGCTCCGGCTATCCGGAGCTCGCCCGCGCGACGGAGCGCATCGAGACGGCGCTCGGCATCGAAGAGGCCGCGTTTGGGAGGACGCTCGAACGCGGCAGCGAGATGCTCGCCGGGCTCATCGAGGCCGCAAACGTACGCGGGACGGCGCTCGCGGGCGCCGACGTTTTCACGCTGCACGACACCTACGGCTTTCCCTCCGAGCTCACGCGCGAGATCGCGGGCGAGGCGGGCGTTGACATCGACGTGTCGGCATACGAGGCGGCGATGACGGCGCAGCGCGAGCGCGCGCGCGCGGACGCCCTCCGGAAACGCGCGGTCGTCAGCGTTGCGGAGCTGCCGCACGTCGCCTCGGAGTTCACCGGCTACGACGGACTCGAGAGCGAGGGACGGGTCGTCGCGATCCTGCGCAACGGCGGCTCGGTCGAGGCGCTCCATCCGGGCGAAGAGGCGCAGCTCGTGCTCGACCGGACGTCGTTCTACGCGGAGAAGGGTGGCCAGCTAGGCGATCGCGGCATCGTGACGCGCGACGGCGCGAACTTCCGGGTGCGCGACGCGCAGTTCGCGGGCGACGCGATCGCGCATCTCGGCACGCTGGAATCCGGCACGCTCGCCGTCGGTGACGTCGCCCGCACGGCGGTCGACCGGACCTGGCGAGAAGAGATCAGACGCCATCACACCTCGGCGCACCTCCTGCAGCGCGCGCTGCGCGACGTGCTCGGCGAAGAGGTGACGCAGGCGGGCTCCTGGGTCGGCGTCGATCGCATGCGCTTCGACTTCCGGTCGCCGAGCGGCGCGCTTACGACCGAGCAGCGGCGCGACGTCGTGCGCCGCGTGAACGCGATGATCCGCGAAGACCACCATCTCGTCACGACGGTGATGTCGCAGGCCGAGGCGACGGCGAGCGGCGCGATCTCGATGGCGGGCGAGAGCTACGGCGACGACGTGCGTGTCGTGCACGCGGGCCCGGCGATCGAGTTCTGCGGCGGCACGCACGCCGTGACGACGGGCGAGCTCGGGCTCTTCCTCATCCTCAGCGAATCGTCGATCGGCACGGGGGTGCGACGCATCGAGTCGGTCGTTTCGAAGGCAGCGGAGGCGCTCGTGACGGGACAACAAGACCTTGTCTCCACGCTCGCCGAGAGCCTCTCGACGAAGCCCGACGAGCTCGAAGCGCGGGTCGCGCGGCTGCAGAGCGAGTCCCGCGATCTGCAGAAGGCGGTCGCGGAGATGCGCGGACGTCTCGCATCGGCGGATGCGGCCGCCTACGTCGAACGCGCGGAGACGATCGGCGGCAAGATCGTCGTCGCGGCGCGCGTCGCCGATACGAACGCCGAGGCGCTTCGGCTGCTTGGCGGCGGCATTCGCGGACGCCTGAAGAGCGGCGTCGTCGCGCTCGCCGGCGTCGACGGTGAGAGCGTCTCGCTCTTCGTATCGGTGAGCGACGATCTCGTCAAAGCCGGCGTGCATGCCGGTACCCTCGTGAAGGCGGCGGTCCCGCTCGTCGATGGACGCGGCGGCGGTCCGGCCGCGCAGGCGCAAGGCGGCGGCAAGCGGGTCGCGGGCGCGGACGGAGCGCTCGCGGCGATCCGTTCGGCTCTCGCGAGCTAAGCCGTGCACCGCGCGGTGGCCGTCGCGCTCGCGCTCGCCCTCGCCGGCGGCTGCGCCGGGCCGGCCGTCGCGGCGGGGTCTCGCGATACGCTGTTCGCGAAGTTGCCGCACCTCTTCGGATCGGCGCCGAGCGCGATGCTCTCCGCTCGCGAGGTGCTGCGGCGATACGAGACGGCCCTCACGGCACTCCAGACGCCGCGCTTTCTCGCTTTCACCTTCGCGGTCGACCAAGTGGGCGCGCACGATCTCTCGCAGACGCACCGCGTGTTTCGCGACGGGAGGCGCGAACGCGACGAAACGCTCGTCACCGACGGCTTCACGCTCCGCAATCCCGACGTCCGGATCTTTACGAGTGCGAACCGATACGCGGTCGCGTCGATCGCCCCACGCGCGCGCGCCTATGCCTTCAAACTGGTCGCAACGCGGCACGACGGCGACCATGACACGTATCTGTTCGACACCGCCGCGCACGCTCCGGCGGCATTCGCGGTGACGAGCGTCGCGATCGACGGTCTGCGCTTTTTGCCGGTCGAGCTCGGCTTTCACATCGATGCGGGCTCGCTCCGCGGAAAGGGCCGGCTGACCTACGGCCTGGTCGATCGCTACTGGCTCGTGCGGCTCGCGGAGGTCGCGACGAATGAAGCCGGACTCGCGGCGCGCGAGCGCATCGTCTGGTCGCAATATCAATTTCCGGAACGCCTGCCGGCTTCGACCTTCAACGCGCGCGAGGCGCTACCGGCGCCCGGGCGCGGCCTGCCGCGCGCGACCCGACCGCTCGCCGCCCGGACGCCCTTCCCCGCAGGCGCCCTCCGCGTGCCCTCGCCGCAGGCCACGCTTCGACTCGGGTCGCCACCCGCGACCGCCATCCCGGCTCCGCTCCTCGGCGCCCCGCCGGCGAAGCCGCACGTTACGCGGCACCGTCTGCCGGCGGTCTCGCCTCGGCCCGTCGCCTCGGACGAAGCGTCGCCGCCGCCCGGGCTGCTGCAAGGTCCCGTGACGCCGGCGGCGCTTCCCGGACAGGCGGCTCCGGCCGCGACGGGAGCCACGACCGTGCCGCCGGCGGCGGCGCCGTGACGGGCGAACGGTCGGCGACGCGCCGCGAGCACGCGCGGCTCGGCACGGAACCGATCGACGGTCTGCGCGGCTTCGCCGTCCTGATCGTCGTCTGCTATCACACGTGGCTCTTCTCGTGGGTCGACCCGTACGTCGCGTTCTTCGGCCGGGCCCTGCCGACGGAGCGCTTCGTGCGGCCGGGCTATCTCGGCGTCGATATCTTCTTTGTCATCAGCGCCTTCTGCCTCACGTATCCCTACGTCGTCGCGCGGCAGTCGCGCGTGCGGCCGCCGAGCGTGCGCGAGTTCGCGCTGCGACGCGCGCTCAAGATCCTGCCGTCGTACGCGCTCGCCCTCGGCGCGACGTTCTGGATCGCGATCGCCGCCGGCCAAGTCCCGGCCGGCGTGGCCGCGCGGGTCTTCTGGGAGCACGCGCTCTTCTTGCAGAACCTCGAATACGACCGGCTCGGCGATAGCAACTCCGTGCTCTGGAGTCTCGCGGTCGAAGTCCAGTTCTACGTCGTGTTCCCGCTGCTCGCGTGGGCCTTTCTGCGCAAGCCCCTCATCACGGCCGCCGTCATGATCGCACTCGCCCAGGCGTACCGTCATCTGCTGGCCGGATGTTGTCTGAGCGACGAGAGCGTGATGCGGCTCTTGCCGGCCTACCTCGATCTCTTCGCCGCCGGCATGCTCGCCGCGCACGTCGTCGTCGTGCTTCCGCGCGAGATGCCGGCGCTCGCGAGCCGGCGCTGGCTCTTCACGGCGCTGGGTCTCGCCGGTGCCTGCGTCGTCTTCGCCCTGCTCGGGTATGCCGACGTCGGGACGTATGTGAAGGACGCGCGCCAATGGTTCGCCGTCTCGCTGCGCACGGCGTTCGGACTCGCCGTCGGGCTCTTCGCGGCCGCGTCGTGTCTTGCGAATGGGTGGTGGCGGCGCGCGGTCGGCAATCGTGCGCTCGCGTGGCTCTCGCTCGTCTCGTACAACGTCTATCTGTGGCACACGACGATCGAGATCTTCCTCGCGAAGCACCACGTCCCGAGAGCCGTCACGAAGATCCCGCACGAAGACGCGACGTGGCGCTGGGAGTACGTGACGCTGTCGTTCGTCGCGATCGCGCTCGTCTCGGTCGCGATCACGTACTTCATCGAACGTCCGATCCTCTCGCTGATCAAACCGCAGAGCTTCTCCTATCCGTACGCCCGGCTGCTGCGGCTCGCACGCGGGCGGCGCGACGGCTCCCGTCGCGCGCTGACGTCGCAGGAGTGGCGTCGTTGAAGCGCGCGGCGACCTCGTGCGCGTGGTTCGCGTTCCTGCCGACGCTCGCGCTCTTCGCGTTCTCGCTCGCGCCCGGCGTCGGAACGTGGGATACGGCCGAGATGCAGGTCACGACGTGGATCCTCGGCGTGCCGCACGCGTTCGGCTTCCCCGCGTTCGTCATTCTCGGATGGATCTTCGCCCATCTCGAACCGTTCGGCAACCCCGCGTGGCGCACGGGACTCTTCAGCGCGGTCGCGATGGCGGGCGCCTGCGCGACGCTCGCGCTCTTCTTACGCGAATTTGCTATTCCCCGGGTCGCGGCGGTCTTCGGCGCGTACGTCTTCGCGGTTGGGGAGGTGACGTGGACGCGCGGCAGCCGCACGGAGGTGCAGGCGCTCGCGGTCTTCTGGATCGGCCTCGCGCTGCTCTGCGCCGTCCGGTGGCTGCGGACGCGCGAGCCGCGCGACGCGGCCGTCGCGGCCGCAGCGTGGGGGTTCGGCCTCGCGACGCATCTCGTGACGATCTTTCTCGGGCCGGGATTGCTCTGCGTCGCGCTGCTGGGACGCCGGGCGCTGACGCCGCGCCGCGCGCTCGCCGTTCTCGCAGCTGCGGTCGCGCCCGTGCTGCTCTACGCGTACGTCCCGCTGCGCAGCGCCTATCTCTTTGCCGTGCGGCGGGATCCGACGCTCGCCCTCGGCCTGCCGCCGGGCCGGCCGTTCTGGGACACGAATCATGCCGCCGGGGGCCTCGCCTCGTATCTCGACGCCGCACCGCAGCAGATCGGGGGCGGCGTCGCGGGCGCCTTCGCGCCCGATCGCTGGGCGCCGGTCGCGCAGACCTACGGCGCGGCGCTGCTCCACGAGTTCGGGTGGATCGGCGTCGTGGCCGGCCTGCTCGGACTCGCGTTCGCGTTCCGCGAGCGGCCGCTGCTCTGGGCCGCACTCGTCGCCGGCGTGACGCTCACCATTCCATTCATCTTGAACTTCCCCGAGTCCGATCAAGACCGGTACTACCTCGGTTCGTTCTGGCTCTTTTCGGCGGCGATCGCGATCGGCACGTATCGTGTCATCTCGGCCGCCGTGCGGCGACCGCGCGCCGGGGCCGCCGGCTCCGGGATCGCGCTCGCCGCGCTCGCCCTCTCGCTCGGCATCGCGAATGACACGGTCTTGCAACAGCGGAACGACGTCTCGGGACAGGCGTTCGTCGACCGCGTCGTCGCCGTGACGCCGCCGCATGCGATCGTCGTCTCCGAATGGACGTACGTGACGTCGCTCGCCTACGCAGCCTACGCGACGCACGAGCTCGGCGACCGGATCGTCGTCTCGGGCTGGCCGACGGACTACGCGGACCACTACCGCGCGTGGCTCGCGAGCCGGCCCGTCGTCGTGCACGCCTACGCGCCGCCGCTCGTGCTCCCGCCCGGTTACGGCGTCACCTCGGAAGCCCTCGACGTTTCGACCAATCTCTACGAGCTGAGACTCTCGCCGCGCGTCTCCTCGCGGTGAGCGACGGCGCCTCGCGCGCCCGCTACAGCGCTTGCGTCCCCGGATCGGCGCGCACGCCCTCCAGGTGATCGCGGCGGCATTCGGCGAGCAGCCGCAGTTCGCCGCCGGCACCGCGTTCCGTCGAGAATTCGGCATAGGCCGCGTTCTCGACACGGACCTGCCAGAGGTCGCGGAGCGGCCGCGCGGTCGCGGCGAGGAGCGCGCAGCGTACGACGACGTCGTGCGTGACGACGAGCGTCTCGACCTCCGTATCGAGTCCGTGCTCGGCAAAACCATGCCAGCGGTCCATCACGTCGCTCAGGCGTTCGCCGCCGTCGAACTGCACGGAGTCGGGCTCGTCGCGCCACGCGCGGAAGCGTTCGGGGTCTTCGCGCGCGAGATCGTCGCGGTAGCGGCCGTCCCACGTGCCGTGCGCGATCTCGAGCAGCCGGGCGTCCGTCTCGACCGTCATGCCGAAGCGCTCGGCGACGAACTGCGCGGTGGCGCTGCAGCGCAACAGGGGGCTCGCGACGATGCGCGCGAGCGGCGAGCCCGCACGCATGCGCGCGTCGAACGCGTCCGCGAGCGCGAAGCCTTGGCGCACGCCGAGCGCCGAGAGGCCGGATTCGCTGCGGCCCTGGTAGCGGCCGGCTAGGTTCCACGTCGTCTCGCCGTGGCGGGCGACGGCGATCACGAGAGGTCGATCGCCCGCACCGTCCGGATGCCGCCGATCCCGCGGATGCGCTCGAGCGCCGCCGGCTCGACGCGGCGGTCGGTCGCGAGCACCATCATGGCGTCGCCGCCCTCGTTCTCGCGCGAGACCGCCATGCGCGAGATATTGATAGCGGCTTCGCCGAGGATCGTGCCGACGCGGCCGATCATGCCGGGCACGTCGCGGTGCTGCGTGACGAGCAGCGCGCCGCTCGCCGTCGCGTCGATCGCGAAGCCGTCGATCTGCACGAGCCGCGGTTCGCCGATGGCGCTGGTCGCGACGATCGTCGTCTCGTCGCCGATCAGCCGCAGACTCGAGGCGAAGAGCGTCGCGTGCGCTTCGCGGCCGACGTCGACGCGCACGCCGAGCTCCGTCGCGACGCTCCCGGCGTTGACGATCGAGATCCGGCGATCCGTCACCGTCTGCAGCAGACCTGCGAGGAACGCCGTGACGATCGGCCCGGGATCGGCCTCCGCGATGCGGCCTTCGAGCACGAGCGAGAACGGTGGCAACATCGTACCATTCGCGAGTTGTGGAAAGAGTTTGCCGAGACGGTACGCGACGTCGACGAAGGGGCGCACGCGCTCGGCATCCGGGCCGTCCGCGATCGGGGCGTTCACGGCGGCGGAGGCGGGTCCGCCGAGCAGCACGCTCGCGACGTCGTGCGCGAGTTCGATCGCGATCCGTTCCAGCGCCTCGGTCGTCGAACCGCCGAGATGCGGCGTCGCGATCACCTTCGGATGCCGGTGCAGCTTCGCCCCGCTGCCCTCCGGCGGCGGGGGCTCGGTCGCGACGACGTCGATTGCGGCACCGGCGATCGTGCCGGCATCGAGCGCGGCGAGCAGATCGTCTTCGACGATCACGCCGCCGCGCGCGCAGTTGATCAGATGGGCGTGCGGCCGCATCAGCGCGATCTTGGAGGCGTCGATCAGCCCGAGCGTCTGCGCCGTCAGGGGCACGTGCAACGTCACGACGTCCGCGCGCGCGAGCAGCTCGTCGAGGGGCAGCAACTCGACGCCGAGGGTGTCGGCGCGGGCCCTCGAGATGTACGGATCGCTCGCGACGACCGTCATGCCGAAGGCTTGCGCGCGCGTCGTGACGTTGCCGCCGATGCGGCCGAGACCGACGATGCCGAGCGTCTTCGCCGCGAGCTCCGTGCCGATGAAGGGCTTGCGTTCCCAGCGCCCCTCGCGCAGCGATGCGGCCGCCGCCGGCGTGTGCCGCGCGAGCGAGAGCATCAGCGCGAAGGTCTGCTCGGTCGCGGCGAGCGTGTTCGCACCCGGCGTGTTGAGGACGACGATCCCGGCGTCGGTCGCGGCGGCGACGTCGATCGCATCGACGCCGACGCCGGCGCGTGCGACGACGGTCAGCTTCGGCCCGCAGGCCAGCAGCGCGCGATCGACCCGTGTCTCCGAGCGGACGATCAGGCCGTCGGCCTCGGCGAGCTCGCGTTCGAGCACCTCGCGCGGCCGGCCGATCGTCGAGACGATCTCGATACCGTGCGCGCGGAGTACGGCGAGACCGCTCTCGGCGAACGGCTCGGTGACGACGACGCGGGCGGATTGACGTGCGGAAGCCATGCGGTCCTTCTCGGGAGGCGGGTCGAGCGACCGCCTCTCGGACCCGCCGCGAGCGCGAAGCGTTTCGGCAAGGTCGCACGGGGCGGAGTTCGAACGCCGTCGCACATGCCGTCCCTCGCGGCGATCGCGCGACGACTCCGGTCGTTTGCATGGTTCGCTTTCGCCCTGCCGTTCGCCGTCTACGTCGCCTCCCTCGCGCCCGGCGTCGGCTACTGGGATACGGCCGAGATGCAGACGGTACCGTGGATCCTCGGCATCGCCCATCCGACGGGCTTTCCCGCTTTCATCCTGCTCGGGTGGCTCTTCGTCCATCTCGAACCATTCGGATCGCCCGCGTGGCGCATGTCGCTCTTCACCGCCATCGCGATGGCCGGCGCCGCGACGACGCTCGCGCTGTTTCTGCGCGAGTTCGGCATGCCGCGCTGGGTCGCGGTCCTCGGCGCGTGGATCTTCGCGCTCGGGTATACGACGTGGCAGCACGGCAGCCGCGCAGAAGTACACGTACTCGCGACGTTCTTCGCGAGCCTCGCACTCCTGATGGCCGTGCGCTGGCTGCGGACGAAGGATCCGCGCGACGCCGTGATCGCCGCGGGCGCCTACGGCTTCGGCCTCGCGACGCACCTCCTGACGATCTTCGTCGCGCTCGCGCTCCTCTGCGTCGCGCTGATCGGACGGCGCGCGCTCGCGCCGCGGACCCTGCGCGCCGGCGCCATCGCGATCGTCGCGCCGCTGCTCGCGTACGCGTACATCCCGCTGCGTAGCGCGTACTTGTTCGCGGTTCGGCGCGACCCGACGCTGTCGATCGGCCTGCCGCCGGGTCAGCCGATCTGGGATACGAGTCACGCGTCGGGCGGCATCGCGGGCTACCTCAATCAAGCGCCGCACCAGATCGGCGACGGCGTCGCGGCGCTCTTCACGCTCGCGAAGTGGAACGCGATCGCGCAGTCCTACGACGCCTCGCTCCTGCGCGAATACGGCGGGATCGGCGTCGCCGTCGGCGTCGTAGGCCTCTTGCTCGCGCTGCGCGGCCGTCCGCTGCTCTGGCTCGCGATGATCCTGTCGGTCGGTCTGCCGGTCCCGTTCATTCTCAATTTCCCGGAGTCCGACACGGACCGCTATCTGCTCGGGTCGTTCTGGCTCTTCGCGGCGGCGATCGCGATCGGTGCGTACCGCGGCGCCGTCGCCTACGCGAAGGGCCGGCGCCTGATCGGCGTGCCGCTCGCAGGCGCGCTCCTCGTCCTGCTCGCGCTCTCGCTCGGCCTCTCGAACGCGTCGTTTTTCGCCCAGCGCGACGACCGTTCGGCCGAGCAACTCGTCGCGCGCATCGCTGCGGAGACGCCGCCGAACGCCGTGATCGTCTATGAGTGGACGTATCTCACGACGCTCGAGTACGCGACCTACGTGACGCATACGTTCGGCGACCGGATCCCCGTCGAAGCGTGGCCGAACGAGAACCAAGCGTCGTACCCGACGTGGCTGAAGACGCGCGCCGTCATCGTCCACGTCAACAACCCGCCCCTCGTCTTCCCGCCGAACCTCGGCATCGTCGCAAAGCCGCTCGATCTCGGCTCCGGGCTCTGGCAGATCGAAGCCATCGGTCGCGCGACGGCGAGCCGGTGACGCTCCGGCCGCTGCGAGCGGTCGCGGGCTGGGAGCGTCCGAGGCGCGGCGCGCTCGCCGCCGCCTTCATCGCCTTCGAGATCTGCTACATCGGCTCGGACCGTTTCCAAGATACGGTCTATAATAACTATTCGCGCTTCGCGTTCGCGCTCGTCCACGGCCGGCTGTGGATCGATTGGCCCGGCCCGTACATCGATGCGGTCCTCTGGCACGGTTATCGCTACATCGTCAACGACCCCGTGCCGGGCCTGCTGCTGACGCCGTTCGCGCTCGTCTACGGCCGGAATACGAACCAGACGGTCCTCGCGGGCGTGATGACCGCGGTCGCGACCTACTTCGCCTACCGGCTCGCGCAACGGCTCGGCGCCTCCGAGGCGATCGCCTCGGCGCTCACGCTGTTCTTCTTGCTGGGCACGGATCTGTTCTGGTGCGCCGCGCTCGGCGACGTGTGGTTCGTCGCGCAGGTCTGCGCGATGGCGTTCTTGACCGCCGCGATCTACGAAATCCTCACGCGCAGGAGAGCGCCCCTCGTCGCCGTGCTGTTCGCTCTCGCCGCGCTCTCGCGTTTCACGATCGCGCTCTCGGCGCCCGCGCTCGCCGCCTTCTTCGTCTGGTCGATCGATGGCAAGCGTCTGCCAAACGCCCGGCGCGATCTCGCGCGCTTCGGCGTCGCGCTCGCGCCGTTCGCTCTGCTCTGGATCGCGTATAACGAAGCCCGGTGGGGTGTGCCGTACGACTCCGGGCACACGATCTTCTTCCATCAGGACGCGGGCGTCGGTTCGTCCGTCGGGTCGCCGTTCTCGCTCTCGAATCTACCGATGCAACTCTACTCGTTCTTCATCCAAGCGCCGTCCTACACGCAGGCTCGGCCATACCTCGTTCCGGAGCTCACGGGCGTCGCGCTGACGTTCACGAGCCCCGCACTCCTGCTCGCGCTGCGCGTGCGCGGGCCGGCCGTGACGGTCGCGGCGCTGTGGCTCGCCACGTTTCTTGCGGCCGGTCCCTCGCTGCTCTACTACGTCAACGGTTCCTCACAGTACGGCATGCGCCACGCGATGGATTTCGAGCCGTACCTCTTCGTATTGATGATTCTCGCCGTGCGGCAACGGTTGTCATGGCCCGGAACGGCCGCGATTGCCTGGTCGTGCATTGCGGGCGTGTATGGCGTGTGGTACTGGCAGGTCTTCGTCCGTGCTTGACCGATTCCGTCACAATCGCTCGGCGGCAGGTTTCGTGACGGCCGCCATGCGGGTACGTTCTGCGCTACGAAAAGGAGCGGCATTTGCTATGGATACGGAGAAAACGGTTATCGTCGAGCGCGATCGCGGCAACGGAGCCGTGTGGATATTCGGCTCGCTCATCCTGATCGCGATCGTCGCGGCAGTGTACTTCTTCGGCTTTGCGAACCAAGCTCCGAACGCGCCGGGTGCCACGACCGTCCACAACACGGTCAACGTGCTGCCGGGTCAATCGAGCGGCGGGTCGGGGTCGGGCTCGACGAGCGGCGGTTCGGGTTCGAGCGGATCATCGGGCGGCTCCGGCTCGTCCGGAGGCGGCTCGGGCCAATAGCGCCGGGGTCGCGTGCCGGCTGAGCGCGAGCCCGCGGCGGCCATCCTGGGCCCGGGCGCGGGCCTGGGCCCGGGCCCGGGCCTTGGCGCACGGGGCGATCTGGCGCGCTACGATGAGAGACGCGATTTCGAGCGCACGCCGGAGCCGCGAGGCGCGGTGCCGGGGGCTCCGAGCCCGGGTCCGATCTTCGTCATCCAGATGCACCGCGCGTCGCGGCTGCATTACGATTTCCGGCTCGAGGCGGACGGCGTGCTCAAGTCGTGGGCCGTGCCGAAAGGGCCCTCGCTCGACACCCGCGAGAAGCGTCTCGCGATGCGCGTCGAGGATCATCCTTACGATTACCACGATTTCGAAGGCGTCATCCCCGAAGGGAACTACGGCGCGGGCGAGGTGATCGTCTGGGACCGCGGCACCTATCGCCTCCTCGAAGGCGAGAGCACGACCGCACAGATCGCGAAGGGTTCGCTCAAGTTCGAGCTCCATGGCGAGAAGTTGCATGGCGGCTTCGCGCTCGTCCACATCAAGGGACGCGGCGGTGAAGAGAATGCGTGGCTCCTGATCAAGGAGCGCGACGATGCGGTCGACCCCGCGTGGCGCGCCGAGCAGCACGACGCCTCGGCCGTCACGGGCAAGACGCTGCGCGATCTCGCGCGCGATCCCGCTGCGCCGCATTGGGAGTCGCGCCCCTCGGCCGCCGCTCGGCGCACACGCGGCGTGCGCCGGGCCGCAGCCGAGCACGTGGCGCTGCCGCCCCCCTTCGAGCCGATGCTGGCTTATCCGGCCGACGCGGCGTTCGACGACGCGCGCTTCGGCTACGAGATCAAGTGGGACGGCTACCGCGCGCTCGCCCGCATCGAACGCGACGGGTCGTTCGTCTTGCAGTCGCGCGGCGGCATCGACTTTGCCTCGAAGTTCGAAGAGTTCGCCGGCCTCGCGGCGTCGTTCGGCGAGCGGCCGCTGATCGTCGACGGCGAGATCTGCGTGCTGGACGATCGCGGCTACGCGTCGTTCGGAGCGCTGCAGACGCGGCTCGACCGGTTCGGCCGGCGACGCGACGGCCACGCCGCGACGTTCGTCGCCTTCGATTGCTGTTTTGGCAACGGGCGGGATCTGCGCGACGAACCGCTCTCGGAGCGCAAGGGGATCTTGGCGTCGCTGCTGACGGGCGCCGGGCCCGTCATGCTCAGCAAACACGTCGAGCGCGACGGGATCGCGCTCTTCGATCTCGCGCGCGCGCAGCACGTCGAAGGCATCGTCGCGAAGCGACTCGACTCACCGTACCGGTCGCGCCGATCGCGCGATTGGCTCAAGATCAAGACGGCGCTACGACAAGAGTTTGTCATCGGCGGTTGGACCGCGGGCAGGAGCGGCCGCAAGCATTTCGGTTCGCTGCTGTTGGGCGTCTACGACGGCGACGAGTTGTGCTTTACGGGTGCGGCGGGAACGGGTTTCGACGGACGGTCGCTCGCGTCGACCGCGGCGTTGCTCGACCCGCTCGCGCGCGCGACCTCGCCGTTCGGCAAACCGCCGAAGACCGAGACGAAGGCGCACTGGGTCGAGCCGCGTCTCGTCGCAGAGGTTTCGTTTGCGGAATGGACGCGCGACGGCATCCTCCGTCAGCCCGTCTTTCTCGGCCTGCGCGATGACAAAGATCCGCGAACCGTCGCGCGCGAGGCGGTCTTCTCCGCCCTCGACGCGGCGCGCCGGCCCGATGCGGGCGATGCTGCGGCGCCGGAGCCGGCGTCGACGCCGGTCGCGAGCCCGCCTCCAGCCTCGCCTCCAAAAAAGCCCGCGCGCGTCGCGACGCGCAAGACCTCCGAGACGTCGTCGATCGGCGGCCGCAGCATCGCGCTCACGAACCGCGACAAGATCCTGTTTCCTGCCGACGGCATCACGAAGGGCGATCTCGTCGCCTACTACCGGGCGGTCGCGCCGTGGCTGCTGCCGCACCTGACCGATCGCCCGCTGACGACCGAGCGTTTTCCGGACGGCATCGAGGGTCAAGCCTTCTATGAGAAGCACAAGCCGCGCGGCGTGCCCGAGTGGGTGCCGACCGTCAAGATCCCAAGCGATCAGCGCACGAAGGGCGGCGACATCGAGTTCGTGCTCTGCAACGACGAAGCGACGCTCGCCTACATCGCGAATCTCGGCGCGATCGTCTTACACGTGTGGACCTCGCACGTGCCCGCGCTCGACGTCCCGGAGTTCGTGTTCTTCGATCTCGATCCGTGGGAGGGCTGCACGCTCGCGACGCTCGCAAAGACGGCACTCGGCCTGCGCGACCTGCTCGCGGAAGCCGGACTCGCAGCGCTCGTCAAGACTTCGGGCGGGACGGGGCTGCACGTCGCGATTCCGCTCGAGCCGGCGTACGGCTACGACGACGTGAAGGTCTTCGCCGAGATCGCCGCGCGCACGCTGCACGACCGGCTGCCGGCGCTGACGACGCTCGAACGTGCGACGGCGAAGCGTCCGGCCGGAACGGTCTACCTCGACTACGTGCAGGTCGGTCGCGGAAAGACGCTCGTGAGCGCGTTCAGCGTCCGCGCGCGAGCCGGAGCGCCGGTCTCGATGCCGATCGCATGGACCGACGTCGAGGCGATGACGCGCTCGCGAGCGCCGGACGCGACGGAGGCGTTTGGGCGCTACACCCTGCGGACCGTGCCGGCGCTGCTGGCCGCCGGCGGCGATGCGTGGGCGGGGGCGGCGTGGCAGCCCCAGCGGCTCGAAGCCGCGATCGAACGGGCTCGCGAGGCTTGGGCGCGAAAACCCGCCCGGAGACGCTGAGGAGGCTCTCGACATGGCGCATGCGATCTGGACCGGAGCGATCAACTTCGGGCTCGTGACGATCCCCGTGAAGTTGCAGACGGCCGTGCGCACGAGCGATCTGCGTTTCAACTTCTTGCACAAAAAGGATCAAGGCCGGATCTCGAACATTCGCCGCTGCAGCGTCTGCGGCGAAGAGGTGAACTACGGCGATCTCGAGCGCGGCTACGAGTACGAGAAGGGCCGCTACGTCATCCTCTCCGATGAGGATTTCGACCGCGTCAACCCCGAGGCGACCCAGTCCGTCGACATCGTCGAATTCGTCGGTCTCGACGAGATCGATCCGATGTTTTTCGACAAGGGCTACTATCTCGAACCGGAGAAGCGCGGCCGCCATGCGTACGCCTTGCTCCGCGAGGCACTGCGCGACGCAAACAAAGTCGGCATCGCAAAAGTGGTCATCCGCTCGAAGGAGCACCTCGCCGCGCTCAAGCCGAGCGGCGATGCGCTCGTGCTCGAGTTGATGCACTTCGCGGACGAGATCGTCGCGGCGACGACGCTCGAATTGCCCGCCGCGGAGACGCCGGTCGAGGCCGAGATGAAGATGGCGAAGATGCTGATCGATTCGATGACGGAGAAGTTCGACGCGGCGAAATTCCGCGACACCTACCGCGAGGAAGTGCTCGCGATGATCGAGGCGCGCGCCGCCGGCGGCGAGGCCCCGCAGGCCGAGGCGCCCGCGCCGCGCCGCGACAACGTCGTCAACCTCATGGACGTGCTGCAGAAGAGCCTCGAGGCATCGAAGGGCCGTGCCTCCGGCGATGCGGCGCGCTCGCACGCGGCGCAGCCGGCCTCGGAACGAGAGACGGAGGAGTCGGGCGCCGAGGCCGACGCAAAGCCCGCCAAGAAACCGGCGCGTCGCAAGAAGTCGGCGGCGTAGAGCCGGGTCGGCGTTAGCGGGCCGCGCGACGACTCCGACCGCGGAGTCGTGTGGCATCTCGCTGTTAGACCGCTTCGCGCGAGAGATGGCGCGGCTCGCGACGCTGGGCGATCACGCCGAGCGCGAGCGCGACGGCGACGAAACCGAGCGAGAGCCAGGCGGGCGCGACGACCGAGTACGCCGCCAGCAGCGCGGTCGATAGCGTCGGCGTCAGGACGCCCGAGATGCTCTCGAGCGACGAGCCGACGCCGAGCACCGTGCCGCGGACGCGCTGGGGTGCGGCGTCCGTGAGGAGCGTCGCGAGCGTCGCGTTCGTGAGGGCGAGGCCGAGTGAGAAGAAGACGATCGTGACGAGCATGGCCGGAATCGTCCGCGCGAACGGGATCGCCGCGAAGAAGACGATCATCGAGACGAAGCCGAGATTCGAGGCCGCGCGCACGCCGATGCGGTCGACGACGCGTGAGACGACGCCGAGTTGGAAGACGATGCTGAAGACGCCGAAAATCGCGAACGCGTAGCTCGTCTCGGCCGCGCCGAAGCCGAGCAACGCCCGCAGCACCAGCGCGAAGGCCGCGAACCACGCGTAGAGGCCGAGCGAGAAGGCGAATTTTTGAACGAGGATCGGCGCGACGGCCTTGTCGCGCAGGAAGCGCACGATATCGCCGAGTTTCGCCGCGGGCTCGGCTTCGCCGTGCGCCGCGACCTCTTCCGGGAGGCCGACGATCGTGACGACGAGTGTCACGACTTGCAGGCCCGCCGCGAGCAAGAATGGCGTCGCATATCCGTAGTGTGTCAGGAGCGTGCCGCCCATCGCGGGTCCGAGCACGAGCCCGGCGCTGAAGGCGGCGCCGATCCAGGCGAAGGCCTGCGGGCGCTGCGCGGGCTCGACGCGGTCGGCGACGTACGCCTGCGTCACGCTGATGTTGCCGCCCGAGATGCCCTCGACGATCCGTGCGAGGAAGACGAGCCAGAGCGTGTTCGCGAACGCCAGGGCCGCCCAGCCGACGGTCGCGCCGATCTGGCTCACGATCAAGACGCGTTTGCGCCCGATGCGATCGCTGACCGAACCCCAGAGCGGCCCCGCGACGAACTGGCAGAAGGCGAAGGTCGCGAACAGCAGGCCGACCGCGACATCGGGTGCGTGGAAGTGCTGCACGTAGAACGGCAGGATCGGAATCAGGATGCTGAAGCCGAGGATGTCGATGAACGTGATGCCGAGGATCGGAAAGAGCTTGGCAAACACCGGCTAGATGCCGAAGAGCGAGCGGATCAGCCGATCGCGCAGGCCGTCCGGCAGGTTACGCAACACGGCCTGCACCTTCGCGTTACTCCCGACCAGGTACCGAGCTCGCGGTCGCTTCGCCGCGAGCGCGCGTTCGATCACGCGTGCGACGACATCCGGGGCATCGCCGCCGGCTTCGAGTTTCACCGAGAGCGCCTGCAGGCGGTCGATTGCGGCGAGGTACGGGGCGACGCGCGCCGGATCGGCGCGGTCGACGGCGGCGCGGCTCGCGCTCTGGGTGCGCTCCCAGATCGGCGTCTTGACCGGACCGGGTTCGATCAGGATGACGCGCACGCCGAAGGGCGCGACCTCGAGGCGGAGTGCGTCGCTGAAGGCTTCGATCGCGTGTTTCGATGCGGAGTACGCACCGGTGAACGGCGTCGCGAAGCGGCCCGAGATCGAGCCGACCGTCACGAGCCTGCCGCGTGCCGCGCGGAGATGCGGCAAGAACGCCTGCGTGATCAGCAACGGCCCGACCACGTTGACCTCGAATTGCTGACGGAAATCTGCCGGGTCCACAATCTCGAGCGGGCCCGCGACGACGATTCCGGCATTGTTGACGACGGCGTCGAGGCGCGTGCCGACGCGCGCTTCGACGATCGCGCGCGCGGCAGCGATGCTCGTCGGATCCGTGACTTCGAGCGCGACCGGGACGACGCTCGGGGCGATCGCCCGCAGCGAGTCGAGATCGGCCTGCGAGCGTGCGCCCGCAAAGACGGTGGCGCCGGCCCGTGCGAGGCGTTCGGTCGTCGCGCGGCCGATGCCGGTCGAGGCGCCGGTGATGAGGACGGTGTTCATGCAGTCTCCGATGCGAGCGGCACGAGACCGTTCAGGGTTGCGCTCAAGACGGCTTCGCCGCGCTGGTTCGACGTCACGATGTCGAGGGCGACGATGCCGACCGGCTTCGATTGCGAGCGGCGTGCGGAGGCGACCGTGACGCGCGCGGTGAGGACGTCGCCGGGTTCGACCGGACGGAGCCACTTCAGCGCCTCGATGCCGAGACCGAGCCCTCCGCGCGAGGCGAAGGTGCCGGCATCGACCAGCAGACGCATCGTGTAGCTCGCCGTCTGCCAGCCGCTCGCCACGAGACGACCGAAGGTGCCGGCCGCCGCGTCTTCGTGCCTCAGATGCATCGGCTGCGGATCGTACTCGCGCGCGAACGCGAGGATCGCCGCCTCCGTGACTTCGATCGATCCCGTCTCATAGACCAGGCCGACGTGCAGGTTCTCGAAGGTGCGCTCCACCTTGCGAAGCTTCAGGAGTGCGGCGCCGTCACCTCGCGCGGGCGGGCCCGAAGTCTCTCCGAGCGCGGCCGGCGCTTCGGTTTATGGCAAGATGAAGCTAGCGACGCGCTACGAGGCGACCGCGGTCCGGTGGTACGTGCCAAACTCGAGCTCGTCGACGATCGTCGTGGACGACGGCAGCCATCCGAGCTCGCGGTGTGCGCGCTCGGAGCTGACGTTCTGGTCGAGCGTCAGCGCTTCGCCGAACGGTCCGAGCATCTGGGGCGAGACGGAGACGGTCGCGCCGCCGGCGCCGGCACCGCGGCTCGCGGCCTCCGCGATCTCGCGCATCGTGAACGTCGAGCCGTCGGTTGCATTGTAGATGTGACCCGGGCGCCCGCGCTCGCAGACGAGTGCATACAGCAGGCCGAGATCGCGCACGCCGACCGTCGCCCACCGGTTCTCGCCGTCCCCGACGATCGTCGCGGCGCGGCGCTCGCGGGCGGACGTTGCGAACATCGTCGGCGTTCCGCCGCCGCCGCCGTAGACGAAGCCCGGCCGCACGACGAAAGCGCGAACCCCGAAACGCACTGCGCTCAGGACGTACCGTTCGAAATCGACGCGGCGCGTCGCAATCGAGGGCGGTACCGGTTGTGCGTCCTCGGTGACGGCTTCGGCGCCGGTCGAGCCGTAGACGAGCGCCGTGCTCGTGTAGACGAACGTCTTCTCCGTGCCGGCGAGCGCTTTGACGATGGCACGCACGGCACCGCTGTCGACGCGCCACGAATCGGCATCCGTGACGCTCGTCGCATACACGACGGCTTCGGCGTCGGCGACGGCGGCCATCAGACTCTGCGGCTGAGCGGCATCCGCTTGGACGAACGTCGTCCCGCGCGCGTGCAACGTCATCTTCGCCAGTTCGCTGCGCGCCGCTGCCGTCACGGCATGCCCGCGGGCCCGCAGGGCCTCGTCGACCGCGCCCCCGATGTAGCCCGTCGCACCGATCAAGAAGACGTTCATATGTTGGAGTTTTCGTCGGTTCCGACGGTTGTCGGAGCTTTCCGCGGGAGCTTTCGCTCGGGTGTGACCCGCATCGCGCTCGCCCTCGCGCCGGTCACGACCGATTCGGCCAGGAGCCGACGTGCTGCGGCGTCGAATCAAGTGCGGTTCGCGACATGCCCTGGTGGCGGAATTGGTAGACGCGCTAGTTTCAGGTATTAGTAGTCGCAAGGCTGTGGGGGTTCGAGTCCCTTCCTGGGCAGTGAATCGTAGCGGTGCAGGCGGGGTGGAGTGATCCGCGGCCGCTTGTTTTCCGTATCCACGTCACGATCAGGTCGTCAGAGGAAACTCCATTCCGCGGCTCTCGCGGCTGCATGGAGTGCGCGGTCGAGCGTCGCGAGACGCGCGTTCGTAGCGATCGCCTCCAATGCTCGCCGCGCGATCGGCATCGATGCGACGACGACGCACGAGCGATTTGAGTGCATTTGCTACTTCCTATGACTACAACGTCGGCACGATCGCCCCGTGCGATTCTACGTGCGCGAGCAAGTTCAGCGCATCGTCACCTCACTCGTCGCTCGACGATCATGGGAGCGCCATCGAGGCATCGGTCACGAGTTGACGATTCAGCGTCGGCCCTCCTCGATGAGCGCTCGCAGGTTCTCGCTAGGTATCTCCGTCCGATGCGTTCGTAGCCAATTCGCTGCCTCGCTGGGTGTGGCGAAACGCGCGCCCGGGGCCGGCACGGGCACGAGCCTCGCCGCCGGCTTACCACGACGCAGTATCTCGATCGACTCACCGGCAGCGACCGCATCGAGTAAGTCCGAGAGCCGGTTTTTTGCATCGAAGGTGCTTACTTGGCGCATGTATGATGCTAGGTACTTGGCTAGCTCGCAGTCAAGGGCTCTTGGTCTTGATTGAGGCGCCGTTCGCCGGCAGCACGACGATCGTGCCGTGCATGAACGCGTGATCGGCGCAGCCGTATGCGATCGTGCCGGGCGTGAGGAACGCGTGCATCGCGACGCCGCCGCGATCGAGTTCCGGCGTCGCGAACGAACCGTCGGCCGCGGTCGCGTCGTGCGCGACGTCGTCGTCGTTTTCGAAGGCGACCGCTTCTCCCGCGTGGATGACGGCGCGGGCCGGGACGAATGCCGAGCCATGCATGTGGACGGTCGCGCCGACTTCACGGACGACGGCGGTTGCGGTCGTCGCAGCGACGGAGGGCGAGGCGGCGGGCGCCGTCGCGAGGCCGGCGGTGATGGCGAGCGTCATGAGGCGGGAGACGATTGCTTCGAGCATGACCGGAGAACGCAGGGAACGGCGTGCGCGTCGCGCCTCGCGACCGCATGACCCGCGTTCGAACGCCAGTTGCTCAGAACGAACGTAGCGCGTTCAGCCTCGTGCGAGCCCTCACGTGCTTCCTACGGATGGGCGGCGAGGAAGCTTTCAATCGCTGCCTCCGTCGCGGCGGGAGCGTCGAGCATGAGAAAATGGCGCGCGGGCGCGATCGGCACGAAGGTCGCGGTGCGTGCGCCCGCATAGAGCGCGCGGTAGTCGGTGATCTTCTGCACCTGCGTGTAGACGATGGGCGGCTGGACATTCGGTGGCGTGGAATTGTCAGGAAGATTGTAGGGCACGAGCACGAGCAGCGGAGCCGAGATGCGATTGAGTTCCGGTCGGAGATCGGTTGCGAGCATCTCACGCATGCCGATCGCGAGCGCCGTGTTGTCCGCCGATTCTTGCCGGTCGAGCACGGCTTCCGTCGTGCGCGTGTCGATCGCGCCGAGCGTGGCGGCGTTCTGCAGCGCCATCGGCCGGATCATCTCCGGATCACGCGTCTCCGCGGCCGCCGCCGAGTCGGCCTGACGGCGTAGCTCCGTCTCGCCCAGGCCGGCGAGTTGGCGCGAGACCGGCACGCCGTCGACGGCGACGATCGAGCCTGGAACATCCGGATCGCTTTCGGCGAAGGCGAGCGCGATCGCGGCGCCTAGATCGTGCCCGATGAGGACCGGCTTCCGTAGGTGTTCGTGCGCGACGAGCTCGAGCAAACTCTTCTCCGTCGTCGAAATGACGTCGCCCGGTGTGGCCGAGGGTTCGCGGCCGTCGAAGCCCGGCAGCGTTAGCGCGTAGACGCGGTGCGCCGGCGCGAGGCGCGCGATCAGACCGTACCACTCCCACGGTCCAGCGGCGAGTCCTGGGATGAGGATGACGGCTGAGCCGCTCTTCCCGTAACGGTCGACGTGCAGTGTGCCGGCTTCGAACGATTCGGCGGGCGCGCCGGGTGGCGGCGGCAGCGGCGCGTTCGCAGCGTGACACGATGCGAGGCAAAAAGCGGCTAGGCCGGCCGACGCAATCCGGGAGACGAGTCCCTTCATCACGTGAGCGCCGAGGGGACGTCGCGAGCGAGGCGGCCGGCATCGCGTACGGGGTCGTCCGGCGCAGCGACCCCGCGGCGACGCAGGAGCGGAATGAAGACGAGTGAGGCGAGCAACGCGCAGCCGATGAAGATCCACGCCTCGTTGTAGGCCTGGGTCGCGGCGGCCCGGTCAACGATCGTGCTCGCAAACGTGATGTCCGCCGGATCGGCGGTCGTGGAATCGCCACCTGCAAACAAGTCGAAGGGCAGACCGGCGAACGCCGTCGCGGCATGATCGCCGGCGAGAATTCGCGACATCAGCGAGTCGCTGATGCCGGGCGGCCGCAGCCGGATGATCGTATCGACGACGCCGATGCCGATCGCGCCGCCGATGTTGCGGCAGAAATTGAGCACGCCGCTCGCGTTCGAGAGTTCTTCTGGGGGTAGCTCGTCGAGTGCAACGTTCGTGATCGGCAAGATGCAGAAGATGAGCGCGGCGCCGCGCAGCAGCTGCGGCACAAAGAGCTGCCAGAAGTCCGTGCGCGGCGTCTCGAAGGCGTTCGCGAGCGCGCCCGCACCGAAGAGTGCGAAACCGATGAAGGCAAGACGGTTCGCGGGCATCCGCCGGTCGAGCGCAGACGCGATCGGGGCGAAAACGAGCTGCGATGCGCCCATGACCGTCATGATGATCCCGATCTGCAGCGGGTTGTGGAAGCGCACGAAGCCGAGGAAGAGCGGCAGCGTGTAGAGCGAGCCGAAGAGCGCGATGCCCAGCACGAAGTTGTAGCCGCAGGCGACGGAGAACCCTAGGTGGCGTAGTGGCGCGAGATCGACGAGCGGCTCCCCTCGCTTCAGGCAGCGTCGCACGAACGCAGCACCCGTCGCGAGCGTCAAGATGATGAGGGCGATGTCGCGCGGTGCGGTCCAGCCGTCTTCGGGGCCGACTTTTAGCGTCGTCTGCAGCGCGGTCAGGCAGACGGAGATCGCGGCGAAGCCAATCCAGTCGAGCGTCCGCCATGTGGCCGGCTCCGCTTCGTCCACCCGCACGAGTCGCATCACGACGAGTGCGACGGCAAGTCCGATCGGAATGTTGATGAGGAAGATCCACTGCCACGCGATCGTCTCGGCGATGTAGCCGCCGATATACGGCCCGATCGACGGTGCGATCATTGCGACGACGCCGGCGATCAAGACGGCTCTCGGATGCAGAGGCTTCGGAAACATCTTGTACCCGGCCGCGAAGACGGTCGGGATGATCGTGCCGGCGGCAAATCCTTGTAAGGCGCGCCAGAAGATGAGCTGGTGGAAATCTTGCGAGAGCGCGCAGCCCAGGCTCGTCAGCGCGAACGCTGCGGAGGCGAGCGTGAAGAGCCAGCGCGTCGACATCGCACGCGCGAAGCGTCCGCTCGCCGCGATCGCGATCACCTCCGTAATGAGATACGCGGTCTGGACCCAGCTGAGTTCGTCCAGCGGGGAGTTCAGCGCGCGCGACATCCGCGGTAACGCCGCGGAGACGACCTGGATGTCGAGGATCGCCATGAAGAGCCCGACGCTCATCGTCGAGAACCCGATCCACTCGCGCCGGTAGCTTCTGGCAGTCGTCATCGCCGGCACTTTCGACGAAAGGCGGCGCGGACTTCCTACCGCCCTGCCATCGCGGGCAGCCACAGCGACGCCACCCGCCGTTCCCGCGACGCGGAGGGTGTCACCGGGAGTGAAGGTTCTTTGCATGTGTTCGTAGTCTTTGAAGCAAGCACGTGTACGTGTAGCAGGGCCTTGAATCACCGGGCCTTGAAAAACTTGCTCGGTCATCGTCTTTTATAGCTTGTCGTTGCTACATTTCTTGATTTTTAGGCGCAATCGTACCGTGCTCGTGCAGAAGCCAAGAGGTTGCGAATCCGAACCAGGTTGAATGCGGCGAATGTCCAGGTGACCAGGTTGTTGACAAGAAATAGTCATCGGTAGCGGACTTGCCGCAGTTCCCGGGTGTCTTCGACCATCCGAACGTTTCTTCGACCCGCTTGCGCTTGCGTTGGCTCTGTTCGTAGCTTTCGTAACGAGTCGTTCATCCATCGACCGCGCTTCGACGACTGCTGCTTTGTGCGATGTGCGGCGAGACGTTGTGCGAGCGAAGTTCGGTGCCGAGCGCGGCAGAATCGTATCCCTTGTCGGCGCCGAGCGTGATCGATTTTTTGCAACTGCGGCGCTTTACAAGTTTGAGAGCGCCGCTTCGCGTTCGGCCGTTCCCGTCGCTCTCGTCGTGCATGCGCCGACGATGAGTCCGTTGCGATTCTCCATCAACGCGTGCCAGGTAGCTCGGGACGGACGTCGTGTTGCGGCTGACCTTAAAGGGGGCTGCTGGGTCCGTCGTTGAGGCGTGCGTGTCGTTGCTACGCTTGGTCCCGCTGAAGTCGACATCGGGATTGCGCCGTACCGGCGGAACGCGCGGCTCATCCTCGGCGGCCACTTGAAAGCCGGCCACCCGGGGCCACTTCAAAACCGGCCAATTTTCCGAGTCGGCCGACTCCGGTAGGGACTAGGCCGGATCGGTTTGCTGCGGGCCGGGTTTCGCCTTTCGCTCTCGAGCGGCGAGGCCGGACTCATGCAGGCGGTAGCTCTTGCCGCGAATCTGGATGAAGTGACCGTGGTGCATCAGTCGATGGAGGAACGCGGCGACGGCAAGGGCTTCAGACCGTCAGCGACAACGGATTACATCGCATCTCAGCCGTCGCACATTAGCTCGTCATACACCACGCGTTGGGACACGATCCTCACTCACATTGTATCGTTCTTGAATATCGTCGGCGATGCGCCGTTGCACCACCGGCTTTTTTGAGAGCACGTCCTGGAGCATCACCTTGTCCAGGCTCAAGTCTGCGACGAGCCGTTTAGCCGCGTATTCTCATCACGAAGCTCGTTCATTTCGCAGATCTCAACCGTTCCTAGCTGTCCATATTTCTTCTTCCAGAGAAGAATCGCATTAACGTGAACGCCAGCTTTTCGAGCAGTTTCTTCGAGCGTGATACCGGTCTCTACGCGGCGTAGAACCGCCGCGATCGACTCGGGTGAATGTCGTTTGCGCGCCATGGGAGACCTCCGTCATCGGGCCGATTAGGCGGCCCGAAATTGTGATCCCGCTGGCCCAATTTTTTGGCAGCCCTCCAACTCCCGCTCATTACGATGTCCGGTCGGCTCGGACCCGGGGAGCACCGGGGCTGCAGATCACGCCACCGGCCTCGCATGTAGCCGGCTTATCGACCGCCGGGATTGGTGATTATCGAACCGCCGGCGACGGGGATCGAGACGCCCGCACTCTCGGCCAGGGCGCGTCCGCCGAACGTCGTTGCGTTGACGGTAATGGCCGTTCCGGCGAGCACGTTGCCGTAGAACGTCGCACCGCCGAGGGTGGCCGCGCTACCGGCTTGCCAGTAGATATTACACGCGCTCGCGCCGTTCTGGAGCCGCACGTTTCCGCTCGTCCCGCCGTTGGCGACGGTCGTCAACGCCGTTCCCATCTGAAAGATGAAGACGCTCTGCGGATCGCCGCCGCCGTCGAGGACGAGATCGCGCGATGCGATAGAAAAGGTGCTTGGCGATTTATAAACGCCGGGGTGAAGCACGCCCGGCCCGAAACCAACGTCCGCCATCGAAAGGTCGGTCGGTCCGGGGAACGTAACGGACGCCGGGCGTCCCGCTAGGGTGTTGAAGGCCGTCGTCAATTCGCCTTGCGCGGTCGCCGGCTTGACGCGATCGGTGTTGAAGCCCGCCGCGTAGATTGCGAGCATGCCGTCGGTGTCCGTACCGGGCGGATAGAATCCCATTACGGCCGTTCCCGGCGAGACGCCGATGAGGTCGTCGTTGACGCCGAGCGACGTCGCTCCGGCTGCGAAGCCGACGTTGGTGTTACCGACGTTCGTGACCATCGTGCCGGCGAGCACCGCGAATTGTGCGAGCGTCGATCCCAAGATGACCGCATTCGGGCCGCCCTGATTGCATGAGAGCACGGGCGGCGGCGGTGGCGGTGGCGGCACCGGTGTGGGTGTCGGTGTCGGCGGAATCGGCGTCGGTGTCGGCGGGACCGGTGTCGGCGTCGGCGGAATCGGTGTGGGTCTCGGCGGAATCGGTGTGGGTGTCGGCGGTATCGGCGTCGGCGTCGGCGTCGGCGGGACCGGTGTCGGCGTGGCGCCGACGGGCGTCGCGGTCGGCAGCGGCGAGGGGCTCGGAGTCGCACCGACCGGCGTCGCCGTCGGCATGGGGCTCGGCGTCGCCCCAATTGGGGTCGGCGTCGGCGCCGGTGTCACACGCGGGGTCGGCCCGGGCGCGGGGACGACGTTAAACGGTGGAACGATGCAACTGCCGCAGCCGCCGCCGCTGCAGCCGGCGAGCAAGCTCGTCGTCGCGAACATCACGAGGCGTTTGGTGGTCGAACGGGGTAAAGAGACGCGCATCTTGTGATCCTTTAAACCTAAAGCTTTACGCCGAGGCCGATATATGGACCGTCATGCGTTTGACCGATGGGCGCGTTCGAGCGCGCGATATAGTGGTCGCCATCGAAGCCGCCGTGGATATAGAGCGGAGAGTGCGCCAAGACAAGCGCCAGGCCGATGTCGAATTTCACCACGTCGTATTTTAGGTCATACGACGAACCGGCGTTGGGACTGCGCGCGTCGGTTACGGTATAGCTTCCGCGCGCGCCCGGATAGTAGAAGACCGATCCCGAGAAGCGCAGGCCGGGCGTTAGTACCGGCAGCTTCTCGAGCCCGAAGCCGACGGCGTTGAGGTTTGGGTACCCGTAATTCGTCGTGGTGTGCAGATAACCGATGCCGGCGTTGATGCGCTGCGGGGCGATCTCGTATTCCAGCCGCGCGTCGAGCGAACTCTGGCGCGCGAGAAAGACGGGCGTGAGCGCCGTCCCGCCGTCGATCGTTGCGAATCGCGTATAGTGATTCGAGATGGAATCCGTAAGATTGTCGCTCGTCACGTAACCGTATTCGCGGAAATCCGCTTTGACGGCGAGCGGCGAATTTTTGAACGCATACGAAGCGGCAAGCACGTACGCTTCGGGACAATACTTGCCGGCGGAGAACTCGTTGTAATTGCGCGGTGCCAGATACGCCGCTTGCACGAAGCCGCCGTAGTATTTGAGCGGGGGCGCGGTCACGACTGCGGTCGGAGGTATGGTCGGCTTAGGGGTCGCGGCGGCGGTGGCGATCGGCACCGGCGGCGTAACGGCGGGGGCTTCCGGTACGGCCGACAGGTAACGCACGACGACGACGCGTTTACTCGGCACCCATTGGACGTAAGCGCCCAGCGCTTCGGAGATGACGCGGATCGGAACCAGGACCACGCCACGATAGAGAACGGGCGGTACGTCGAGCGGGCGCACCTCGCCGTTATACGTGACTTCCGGTTTTCCGAGCGTGACCGTAACGTTGGCGCCGCTCTTGGTTGCCGTGAAGGTGCGGCCATCGTCGGACGCCTTGACCATCGCACCCATCTGTTCGAACATGCTGCGAAGCGGGACGTAGATCTGACCGTTCTTGATGAAAGCCGCCAAGACACGGCCTTTCTTCAAAATGTCGGGCTTCGCGTAGACCGTATGGTCGTTAAAGAAGATGGAAACGTCGCCCGATGGTGGGTCGCCGAAGGCCGGCGGCGGGACGGGCGCCGCGTATGCGCTCGCACCATACGCGATCGAAGCCAAGAGGGAAGCCGCCGCCGTAAAGCGCGCAGAAGTCAACATACTGTTTACATCGGCAAGTAGGTAGTACATATTAGGGCAAGTCTGATTAAGTGACGCTTTTTGCTGATTTTGTAACGATGGCTGACAAGCAGATGACCTTTGCGAGCGCGAACCTCGGCGGCTACTTGAAAACCGGCCACCCGGGGCCACTTCAAAACCGGCCAATTTTCCGAGTCGGCCGACTCCGGTAGGGACTAGGAGTCTGTCGGGCTTTTGCGCTTGATTTGTAGTACAATGCGAGTGTGAATGTTCGCTTTAAGATCTCTGATCCCGACGCGCCGATGCTGTTATCGCCGAACATGCAAGACTGGTGCCGGAGAAGCACTTAGCCCGCTTTGTGGTCGCGGCCGTTGAGCAGCTCGATCTTCGAGAGCTCGAATCCTCGTATGCTGGTCGGGGCAGCGCAGCCTATCGCCCAAAGATGATGTTGGCGCTTCTGATTTATGGCTATGCAACGGGAACGTTCAGTTCACGGAAGATCGAACGCGCAGCGGTCGACTCGATCGCCTTCCGATACATCGCTGGGAACGTCA